>Ga0307514_10000578_pt1 | contig 68961 bp, 59 predicted proteins | sample 16_EM_MG_FD_203088 | JGI IMG/M metagenome (GOLD analysis project Ga0307514, IMG submission 203088) | Populus trichocarpa ectomycorrhiza microbial communities from riparian zone in the Pacific Northwest, United States - 16_EM | ecosystem: Host-associated > Plants > Roots > Unclassified | place...
AATCAATGACCTTTTAATATCAACTTAAACTGACAAGGTATAGGTGTTGACACATCTGCTCTACCGGGACCCAATTGAGGATACCAATTTCCTACAGGAATTATCTATTGGTACCTTCTTTCCCTGGAAGCGATGCCTCTTGAGAGAAATTCCAAATCCTGAAGGTCAACCTGACCCTAAGGTAATTGAAGAACTTACCGAAGATGATGGTATGTTATACACTTTCTTGAATGCCTGAGTTCTAGTAGTAGTAACTGAACATACCTAGCACTCCCTTTGATACTTATCAATAAGGATCCGAAACTCGCTATGGATCCATTTTCACCCCAAGCTCGCGCAGAATTCCTCGAGTATCTTGTCAACAATGGACTTGATGGTTCAATTCCAGGCAATGATAACAAAAAGAGGAAGAAGATCATGACTCTTGAACGCTATGAAGAAAACATTGAATGGATCACAACGCACCGCAAAGCATCAAATAACGAGGAAAAAGGCAGAACTCATCGAGCTCGTACAGACTTTCGAGTTCAAAATGGTTCACTATACCGTCATAATCCCAATGGTCAGGATGGACTTCGGGTAGCAACTCCTCTCACAGCATTTGACTTCATTGTTGGCTGTCATAAGGCTTCACTACATAAGGGTGTGCGGAAGACTTACGGCATGGTAATGGAAAGGCACTATGGAATCACTCGAGATGATGTTTCAGCAGTTTTGAAACATTGTCAAATCTGTATCTTGAATCGACCCAACCGTACACGAGCACCTTTGACACCAATTGTCGTAGATGAATGGCTGGAGAGAATCCAAATTGATTTGATTGACTTGCGGGCGGAAGCTGACGGTCATATGAAGTGGATTTGCCATATTAAGGACCACTTTACAAAATACAGTTCACTGTTTGCAACAGCAGGCAAAGATTCTGAGGATATTGCCAAGTGCATCTCCATCTTCATGATGTTTCTCGGAATTCCAGAGATTTTACAAGCTGACAATGGAGGAGAATTTAAAAAGTGTGTTTTAAGGTTGGTGGAAAGTCATGGCATCAAGGTTAAAAATGGCCGTCCACGAACACCTCATATTCAAGGGTTAGTCGAACAGGGAAACAGCTCAGTCAAAGATAGCCTGCGAGCTTGGAAAGAAGAGTCAGGTCGAAAGGATTGGGCAAGTGCACTACCAGAAATTTGCTGGTCTATGAATGCTACATACCATCGGTCAATCAAGACAACACCCTATGAATTGGTTTTTGGACGAAAGTTCGACTGGAGAAAACATCTGTCTCATCATGAACGAATTTCATACACACCTCCTAATGAAGATATTCCACTTATGGAACAAGATATTTTGCGGGAGCAAGAGGAACAACAATTGCAGCCACCTTCCGGCGAATTCACCTTTCATGTACCCTTCTCCAGAATCGACCAGATGCATGCTGGACCTTCATCCAATGTCATGACCACCCCAACAATGCGAAAGCACTACTTGCCAGTAGGCAAAGATCCAACTGCGAATAATATCACAACCATCGAAAACTTACCATCAGGTTTGGTCAGTGGAATACATTTTCCACCTTCGTTGTCATCCCATGACCGGATCTTGGAAAATGTGACAACAGTCCCGTCAACATTCACGAGTCCTCTTACAACTGCACCAAATAGTCCTGACTTACGGCCAGAATCAGAAATCTTTTCATATCAATTACCATGCCAATCACCGAATACCAATTCTGAGCTTGCAGCAAAGGTTATCCAACATGAAATGCTAGCAAGAAGAAATCTAGCCAAGGCACGGACAGATATGACAGAAAAATACAGTCGCCACCACAAGATTGAAATTTTTACTGTTGGCCAATATGTAACAGTGAAAGTACCCAGAGAAGACAGAACATCAACCGATAATCGCAGATTACTCTGCCGAGTAGTAGGTGTGGCTGGAAGTACTACAAAACCCAGTTATCAACTCCGTTGCGAATATGGTTTACTGCAACGGCTTTGGTCCACCTCTGCTCTTGCTGGAGTTACTGCGGCAATTCAACAACACCAGGGAGATGTCATTTCACTCAGTCAGTCTGGCAATGAGATTACACTGGCCCAGGCAGCTGCAAATGCCTCAACAAGCAACAGGGCTGGAGTGTCATGTAACTGCAAAAAGACTTGTGATACACGCCGTTGTAGGTGTTTCAAAAATGAACTTCGATGCTCTGTATACTGCCACAAGGATGATGATCATGATTGTGGAAATTTGAAGCCTCTTAGTGAGCACACTGAACTATCTTTGATTTCGCATGAAAATTGGGATTACAGCGGTAGCTGTGAAATTGAGGACCAGAATAACAATATATCTGAGGAAAGAAGATTACTACTGGAAACTGAGAAAAATCGAAGAACAACAAGGAGTATGCAGCAGGGGGCTAAAGATGGAAGGATCCGAAAGACAATTAGTACAACACAGCTTAAGGCCCGGGGAAAGGTAGGGGGCAAAGGTTGGCAAATTGAAAAAGATTTGTGAGTTTGAATATTGGGCTGTGGATTCAAGTAATGTAGTGGGCAGGGTATTCAATTTCATGGGTTTGAGAGGACAGCATGTATCTGTATTGTACAGCGGTGGTATAGTAGTAATACTAATGTGTTATCATTGGGAGGTAACAATCTTTCAGGCGAGTGTGTCATTTAGTTAACAATCTCTCGGGCCATTAACCATTGCCTGGACCAGTGTAATGTGGGTTTTCAATGATTTTTGAAGCAGGCACAAATTGGACCACCATATACCACCGTGACAATATTCTGGGTTGGGTATGGGTTCACTCAAATTGGCCAGTTCGCGAACCTCTTGCCTAGTTCGCAAACAGGTCAAAATATCGCGAACCGGCCGCTACAGTTCGCGAACTGGAGGGTTCGCCAATCGGTCGGAACATATATACATACTTCGCTTCCCAACAGTCTATTTTTGCCAAGGATCGCAAGCTCGATAAAGATTTTATTCCAGATTTGCTGACTCAGGATGGTCCATTCACAGGTTAGTACACTATCAGCTGCGTGGTAATGCTGCTGACACTCATTGTGTCAACGAGGGCAGCTGTTTGAGTTAATCTGACAGCCAAGACGAGAGTTAACTGAAGGGAACGGTATTTTTGAGTATTATCATTATCTACAATTAGCGGACACTTTAAAGTATATTTTAAAGGGTATATTTATATGCATCATTAAAGAACAATTTAGTAATAAAGGAGAACGGACATGAATAGTACAGAACGGCAGCCACAAGACCATTATTAATATAGTATGCCAAAGTGAATTGTTTCATATTGCGGATACGCCCGTGGCAAAATGAGCGTCAACGGAGCGTCAACAATGTTTGGTTTAGCATCATGGTTACTCTGTGTGGCGATTGGTCGCAGAGATGCATAAATGACCTACAGGCTGCCTTTATAGGCAAAAGAGAAATCATGGTTACTCTGCGTCGCGATTGGTTGCAGAGATGCATAAATGACCTACAGGCTGCCTTTATAGGCAAAACAGAAATCGATATGCTCCCTGCCCGATTCTGAAACTGAGCGTCAACAGAGTTTTAACGACTTTTGCTCTTGTAAGTCAGGTAATTAATCAGAGACTTGGCCATCTTGACGCATACTGAGAGTATTGGCCGCCTTTATAGGCCCAGAAGGAAGCAACACGCTCCCTGCCCGATTATGAAAATGAGTGTCAACAGAGCGTCAATGATTTTTGGCCCTGCATCATGGTTAATCAACGCGCGATGTGACCGTTAATGGCTATATACAAAGTCGTGACCGGTTTTATTGGCGAAAATGCTCAGTATCCCTTCGTTGCAGCTTTGAATATGAACTAAATTGTGGTTGTCCGGGAGGCTGTGACGAGAATGTTGCTTGCTATCTGCCTATAAAGGCTGCAAATTCCCGGTATATGGATGTTTGCGATCATTTGCCAATGAGATTACCCAAGATGCAAGACCAAAAATCGTTGACGCTCCGTTGACGCTCATTTTCAGAATAGGGCAAGGAGTGTGTCACTTTCTGTGATGCATATAAAGGCAGCCTATACCTCATTTATGAACGTCTGAATCCAATTACCGCCCAGATTACCCAAGGAGCAAGACCAAAAATCGTTGACTCGACATTGACTCTCATTTTCAGAATGGGGCAGGGAGCGGTTCTCACTTGTTTTTGATTATATAGGCGGCAAATACATCAGAAAAGGACAATGATCTAGCAATGTCGATATTTTGCGATTAGCAATAGGATATCTGAATGCGACCATAAATAGAATTACCCGAATACCGGAACCGGAGATTGGAACCGACAGATCTAACCAAACACCGCAAAACCAGTGAGTTGACGGGTACGGGTCCGGGTTTGGCCCGCCAAGATGCAGCGGGTCGGGTTTTTGGACGAGTTTGGAACCGAACTGAACTGTTTTAGCGGTGCGAAGCCGGACCGCAGGCGGATTACCCGGACCTGTTGCTTACACTAGTGTGGTCATTGCTGCCGAATCAAGGGACAACCGTAGCTCCAGATGGCGGGGAAAGCTATTGAGGTGGTCATAGTCACTGTTGCTATGAATAAATTCAAGTAATGAGCCTTCTCATTGCGTCACCGGTCGCGTGAGTTCACTCCTCTCTAGATATGTTACGCAGCCTCATAGAATTTCTTTGCCGGAGCATACGACCAATGTTCCCTGACAACACCCTGTTTCATGTGGAAATGAATGCATTCAACAGGATTACTGAAAATGAAACACGTGTAATTATCATGACAATCGTTGTTTGGATTGGACAAATAATTGTAACACGCTTTGGCGGATTTCCAAGGGTCAATGCCCAGTGGGTAGTTCTTTTCATTCAACCTTTTGAATAAAGTCTGTTACAAAGTGAAGCTGCCGACAGTTGCCAATGTAGGATTCCTGAAAAGCTCGATGATAGCCGCTCTGCACATGGTGGGTGTAACGCACCAGGGTGCTAAGTGATGCTCCTCCTGGCAAGAAAACGGTTACCTTACAACAATTTCTTCGTTGAAGATATCAAAATACTCCTTACGACCAGGCTTGTTGGCTAGACAGTTGTCGATGTGTGGAGTATCACATTTCTGTGTCGGAACTGGACATTGCTCTGGATCGATACAGGGATCGTCGCTCTCAGCATCTGTATCAGTGGATTGATCGTTGGCAGGGTGAAGAAAATAGTTCCCATGTGGTTTATAAATGAATGGAAGTAGAATACTGTCGTGCATGGTCGTAAAACCATCTCTGGTACTGAGTTGGCTGATACCTATACTGTTGTTTGTATCTGGTTGCGGCGGAGGTGAGATATGTCAGCACGGATGTTGGAGTACGTATTTAAGCAGTCCAGACACTGTTGACAGAGATCCATGTTTTGTTGCCAAAATAAAACATCGCAACAACCTTATTATGTGTCTCGACTGTCTTTTACCTACACATACCATTACAAGCCTGGTGGTCGTCACAAAAAGCTGCTCCTTGATTGGCTTTTTCCAAACAGAGGTCCTACCACCCTTGAAGCATTTCTCTCATCATCCTTGACAGGTTTCCAAAGTGTTCAATCGATCACTGATTTTCAACATTCCTTGGATCACTAAAAGTATACCAGTTCTGGATTCAGCTCATTATGGCGATTTCTTTGCCCTCTTGACAGACCCTTCTATGCCCATTGCCTGATTTATAGTTGTCACGTTATATCCAGTTCATACCATACAAGTACCATGGATTCTCCTTAGATACCGACTCAGTGAAGTCATCTTGTGGTACAAGAACTAGAGCCAGGACTTCTGAGTGAGATTTGATTGCATAGCAGGATTTTAGTTGTCTTCCTGATGAACTTAATCATCCAGTCAACGAATCGTGGGGCTTAGACAAAGATAACCAAATTGCGTAATAGCTGAATTTTAGCGAACATGAACTCACCGGATCAAGAGAACCCTTCAAGCCCATATAGATATTTGCCTAGCCTACCTACCTTACTTACAATCTCCAAAACCTCTGACACACCTTCCTCACTGCTGTTACTGCATCCCATCACCATTGACAATATTATCAACACCTCTGATACTTGTGCGGAGTAACAAGCATTTAATATCCACTATACAACCATCGACCACCGTTGAGAACCTACAATGTAATGTGGTGGCTTCTGGTTGCCGTAATCAGTCGTCGCATATGTTAATTCATTCCAGATGCCGACTATACTAGTCGGCATCTAGGACGAGAACACTGATGTTGGAGTCAGCCAATTGGCAGCACAAATCATGGGAAGTTGGCAGGACAAGGGTGGCTTGACAACTGAATGGATAGATAAAAATGTGAGGGAGCGCAGATCGCAGATTCCCCCGTCCATGAAGATCATGAATTACCAATGTGCCGGCTCTGGGCAATGGGACTTCCTAATCGATCATTGCGTGACTCAAAGCTGTGACATGAAGTCTGTATAGCCACTGTAGCGAAGGTACATGGCCGCCAAGACTAATCTTGATGGTCAGAGACTCAAGGTAGCACAGGACTAGTTTACCAACAGTGGCCTTTGCCAGAGGAAGAATTGGCTTGAAGAAACCCAGACTCCAAAGAGGAAACTTGTATCCTGTGGTATCTATTTCATCTCCCTGAAGTTACATTTGCTCTCGCTGATGATGTATAAATGCAGATCAAGAGGAGAAAGCTACCTCTGGGCACAGGTCTTTGCTGATAAAGTTGTGTTGCAATATCTCAACTGATCTCCTGGTAAAGGTATTTGATTTTCCATTGCCTATGTAGATCGTGACATTGCTTGCAAGAGGGTGTGTGAAACCAATACTCAGCAAATGTCATTGCACTGGCCTGTGGATGATGAATCAATGTATCCGATAGTTCCATCAATCATCTCAATAACCATTTCGTCCATTGTACAAGCTGCAATTGCCTGTCTGCCAGACCACACCCAGATAGTACCAGAAAGTTGAGGCTGCCAGGAGAAGCCTACTGGATATGGTGGTCTGTGCACCTGTAATGTCACCCCAATTTTGGATAACAATACTGCTGCCAGATATTTTAAGGCGGCACAGAAATTCTGCAACCCAACACTTTTGTGGGTGGTTTATCATGGCCAATAAGCCGATGGCACAACTGATGTGCCAGCGCCTATGCATGGTGGCCGCAGTGACCTTCCTCTGCATGGCTTCCGCCCACCGGCAGCAGAGATTATAATCCACAACATCGGGGATGAATCATAGGATGATGGTGAGACATGGTACCCAAATCCAAGACGGTTCCCGACAACCATAACAGGCTTCCAAAATTCTGATCGCAAGCTTTTTACATGATTATCAAGCACCAGCGATACATTAAACTCATCTAACACAGTGTTGGTGGTCTGTTTGCTGAATACGAGCAAACTGTTTGTGCCGAGGAGGCTGTCGCTTGATGAAGCGAGCACGATAACATTGTGAATCCTTCTTGTGCAGGCATTTTGGCTAACAGGCACCTTACAAGGAGCCGCCCAGCGGTGAATAAGATGTGGTGAGGCTGGAATTCCCTGGCCGGACATTTGTTCATGGATTTGCGTTTGGTGTGGCTATTGTTCTGGGACTGTTCAGGATCACTGGATGGGTGATAATTTGGAATTTTTTGGTGAGGTTTTCAGAATCTTTTTGGTGTTTCTTTAAGTTTATTATTACACCATTCATATTGATCCACCATGGGCATAGTTGAGAGTTCACAATATTCAGATTGATTGTTGAGATGTTTAATTTTGGAGAGACGTAGTCACAGTGACTGGACTCCATCTATGGCAATAATGTATTTGGTAGTTTGGTAACTGTACCAAGCAGAAGTTCGCCCGGATGATTATTGAAATGCAATGGCTTGTCAGCTCGTTGCGATAAGTATTTTTTTCCAAAAATGCCAATCTACAACCCTATAGGATGCTTGTCACCTGCCATTCATAGTTCTCAGTTCCCATCCATCCAAGGAGTTGAAAGTGGCAGTGCCGGAATATGCCAAGATGCTTATATCATCGACCGAATCATAATACGCATCTCAAGGATGCTTTTAACCCTGTCATCACTTTCTTTTCTGTATACAATGCTTTAATTGATTTACTCTTCATTTGTTCACATTTCGTTTAATCACTCCAGTAATTTTTTTGTACTTATCCCTCGCTGTCTTTTAGAATCATGACTTGAAGCCACTATACTTCTCCTCCTCCTCCTCTGTGTTCCAGCACCAGAAGATGCAGACGATCCCTCCGTGGCGAGGATCTTGATGACGATCCCAGTCCAATACCCTACAAGTGAAATTATTGTGGAAAAGGCGATCCATAATCAAACACAGAGCCTCTTCGGCGACTGTCTAGGGAAACAATGGATAAGTGGCCATCACATGATTTCTTCACATCAACAGTTGGAAAACCAGTTGCAGGAACTCAATGACCTTCTACGTTATTGTAACCCATGCATCCTGAGCGTTGTGAGCTCTACATCAGTTGAGGAGGAGAAGGCTGAATTTGAACCTGGGCACCTGACATCTGAGAAGGTGTTTGATTAAACCTTTGCATGATTGACACCTCCGTCTAATGTATATATTTAGCAGAGGGAGGATTGAAAACAAGCCAGTGAGCAATTGGTGCATCCATGGCTGGAAATCTATGATAGTGTTAGCAACAGTTCCGCACCATCACTTCAGGTCCAGGTCCAGGTCAGAACCGAACCGTTGCCAAATTGGTGGTCCGGGTTGTCAATCAACCCGAACAGTCATTTCAGCCACAGTTCGATTCAATTTATTCAACCCTTCGGAATTGGGCGGGTTGTCTGCAGGTCGCAAAGCGGGTTGATCTGTAGATTTATATACTGATCTTGTTTTTACAGTTGGATAATGGTAAATTATTAAAATTAGGTATTCGACAGCCAATAATTTCTTTTTGGATGTTTTGCGATCTGCGACATTAATGATTTTGGAATACATGTTTCTACTTCTATACATTGCATATTTGGCCATAGAGGCAGTCAATGGTTCTGTTCTAAGTACATTCATCCGCAGAGAGCCTTGATGACCCAATATGCAAGACCAAATATTGTTGACGCTCCGTTGACACTCAGTTTCATCATGGGTTAACATATGTGTCATGAGTTATTTCAATTGAAACGGCTGCCATGACTTCGTCTATGAATTGTTACCACATTATTACACTTAGATTACCCAAGATACAGCACCAATAAGCCTTGACACTCCAAAGACGATCATTTTCAGGATGGGTCAGGGAGCATGTCGGTAATCTTTTGAATTCGAAAGGTAGCCAATACCTGGTGCATGAATAGCTGCAACTAGTCGCCACTTAGTTTGCCAAGGAATGCTGCCATTACGTCGGTTATGGATAGCAGTGACCAAGTGACTCTTCAATTACTGTACTTACAAGGTTAAAAATTGTTGACGCTCCGTGGACGCTCATTTTCAGAATGGGGCTGGGAGCCTAATACTAACATTTTTAATTTGGAAGCCAGCCAATACTTCGTTCATGAATGGCTGCAACCAGTCATCACTTAGGTTACCCATGATGTACAGTCAAAAGCGTTGACGCTCCATTGAAGCTCATTTTCAGAATGGGTCAATGATAGTGTTGTTTACTCTATTGCCAAGGAAGGCCGCAAGTATGCTCGTTATGGATAGTGCCGACCACGTCACCATTCACTTACCATACTTACAAGACTGACAATAGTTGACACTCCGTTGAAGCTCATTTTCTGGATGGGGCAGGGAGCCTAAATCTATCATTTTTGATTCGGAAGTCAGCCAATACTTAGTTTATGAATGGCTGCAACCAATCGGCAGTTAGGTTACTCAATATGCACAACCAAAAATCGTTGAAACTCATTTTAAGAATGGGGCATTGATCGTGTCTTTTACTCTTTTGGGAAAAAAGGACGCCAGTAGGCTTGTTATGGATAGTTCCGACAATGTCACCATTCGATTACTGTACTTGCAAGACTGAAAATTGTTGACCCTCTGTTGATGCTAATTTTAATGTATGGTGAATTCCAGATCTGCTGCAATTAATGATTGCAATCTTAAATATTTGAACTTTGTGGATGCCTTTCAGGGTGATTAGGACTTTGCTCTATGGCAAAGCCGAGCCCAGTAAGTTTCCAGCAGTGGTTGTTCTCATCTGGTTAAAATTTATATGTTATGCCAAATAATGCATATTGCCGGCTACAGGTTTGTTTGTTAACAAATATTCTCTCACGACTGACATTTTCCCATAATAATTCTCTAAATAAAATTCTCGGTCAAACTACATAATGAACTTGGCAGTAATACATCGATGTATTGTGACCTACTTGTTCTTGATCCCCTTAGTCCTCCGCGTTTCCATCATATTGACTGTCTGTAACGCCTTTTCAATCTTCTTCTTTGATTGTCTTATAGGCCGAATCAATCCAGTATCATTCTGTGCCGCACTCACATTCTGCAGCTCTGGGGTTTTTGATTCCTCACTGCCATTGTCCAATTCCATATCTGTTTCATTGTCTGCCTCCCAGTCGTCTGTGCTGTCGTTTGGATTATCCAAGTCCCCATTCCAGTTAAGCTAATTTTCGGTGTCTGAAATGCTTTCAGGTGTGCTATCCTCATCACTTTCAGCAGGATGGCGGTCGATTGGTTTGATTTGATGGACATTCAATATTTGAGTTCGTCCTCCAGGGAGGTTCTTTGCAGACAAAGCTGGTAGCACAGGTAATTTTTCTGACAATTTAAATGCAGCCGCACCATCATGATGAAAGAGTGACCAGGATGCTTTGACGATCTCTTCAGTATCTGATATGTATTCTCCAGCTGACATCTGTGTATTTTGAGCGCAAGATTCCTGGTTTGTGGCTCGTAGGGTTTGGCAACCCTGCCACATCTCCAAAATGTCATGGAACTTGGCCATTCAGTGCAACTTCTTTTGCTCCGCCTTTTTCTTCATCTCCATGTCGTTATCAGTACTACTTGGATTCAAGACTGGATCGTTGGCAGCCAGTAATCTGTGATTGGCTCAAGCAAACTGCCTTACTACATCTTTTTCGCGAAGGGTCAGGCCTGTGGTTTTCGACTACCTCCACCCGATCACATCTCGCCCTAGGGAAAATCTGACCTCCACTTCGACACTGTGAGGTATGATAGAAATCATGTCACGCATCACATTGGAGATATCGGCGAACTTTGAGTGCGTTTCTTCTTCCTTCCGCCACCAGTCGGTAATATCCGGTGCCCACAATGTACTACTAATCTCCATTGTGTCGGAGAGGTAATCATTAAGATTCAGATTAATTTGCCCACAGGACTGTGGTATTTCAGCAGGTCAATTCAAATAGAGCCTCACGACAGTCAGTAAACGAGCTACACAGTCGCTTCGACCGGGTGTCGTTTCGGCCACATTGTTGGGCATTAAGTATTCAACATCGTCACTGCACAGATTATATGGATCATAAGAAGATATACCAGATCTAGAAGCCATTGCGGACGAGCTGAAATTGTTGTTCGGTGTGTTTTCGGGCTTAGAGTCCGGCAAACATCTATGTATCGTGCAGTATTCGTTCTCCACATACTTCAGAAAGGACTGTTGTTAGTGGGTAGTATAAGAAGGCTCGTCTTCAGCATTGATATCCATTCCTCAGTCCCACTTCCTAAACGACCGCAACTTCCGGAGGGGATCAACGATGTGTGCCGTAATGAGGAGAAACCAGTCGTTGGAGTGACTTCGGTATACTATTTAGACAACTTTTGCCCCGTACACTTCATTGCAAAGAATAAGTCTTCCTTCCATTGTGTCTTTTTCTTGGCCAAAGCTCACATCATGCCGTCCATGTGATCAAACATGTCATTGTACTCAGTGATGACGTGATGGAGAGTAACGTTATGCCGTTTCGTGGAGCAACGCATTCAGAACCGGAATTGCTGTAAAATCTCCGTGGCACTCTTGACAGCAGTCCACTCATCCTGAGCCGCGAAGAGAGGCCGGATGTTGATATATTTTGGGCTTTTAGGCCACTCCCGGGTGAATTCACGCAATCGGAAGGCGTGCTTGAGCAACTCTAGTGTCGCGTTCCAACCTGTCTTCACCTCTAGAATGGGTAGTATTGCTATCCGGACTTTTGCTTTTTCATAGCCAATGAACTCGTTTCGACGAACAGAAGTCAGCGTAATCACTACTGCAAGCATTCTCAGCTATATGAAGGTCAGCTTCAGCGATTTCAAAATATGTTGAAATTCGTACTTTGTCAATTATCGTTCCTAAATCTGGTCTCATGGCCGACACCTTGTTGATTCTAGCATTGCCCTCTTTGCAAAGTCTTTGACTCTGCCCAGTGTTTGTGCTTCATTCTCTTCAAACTGCTGATCGTGCTCATGGGCTTCCCAAGGCTTAGTACGGCATGTTACACCCAGACTGCTCATGAATGCCTCCAAAGCAAGCTGAATGACGTGCACCATACATGGTATGTGGTTTCTCTATGCGGGCCACATGATTCCAGAGGCCTCAAGGGGACTTTGTAGTTCGGGCATCATCGAGTAATTTGAGATAGCGTTATCGGTGGTATTTCCAAGTAAACGGCCGTCAGTCAATTCGAAACGATCAAAATCCTCCTTTATCTGCCCAGCGAGCTGTGCTCCAGTATGCTGACCCTTCACCTGTATTCCTTAATGACCTTTGGATATAGGAAAAGAATGGGGTTTCAACCTTATCGAATGACACTTGGACTTCTCAAAAAGCTTAATTTCGACCCATATAATAAGCAATGACTGACGTTATTGCCAATGTGTTCGTCGATGTCCATCCGTCCAAAGCTCAACTAACTTTGTTTCTTGATGTCAATTGCTTCTTATTTGCATCCACTGTCAGTGTGTATTCCCTCTGGCAAATAATACTCAGGGTGTTGGTAGACGGTAACACCAACTCGCTTCGTAATGCATTGTATGACTGTCCTAGCATGAGGTTTAATCTCACGTTCCATGGAATATGAGCCAATACAAACCTAACATGAGGTACCGATTCCAGGTGTCTTGGTGAAATTCGGCAGTTTGAAGGTCCTTTGCTGCCAGTTTAGACCATTGTGTCTGTCAATTCAGTAAGTATACTTAAATCCTGAATGGTAAATTTGATTTTCCTGTGTGAACTTACAATCGGAAAACATTGACTTCCTTGCCGCTTCAGTAAGGACAAAGCTGTTTCAGCGACCGTTGCCCTACTCAATTTGGTTACCTCTGACACTGTTGATTCGTGTGACTTTGCGATATGCCCTTTTGCCAGTATGTGTTTGCTCGTTGAGCTGGTCCCATGTTTTGATGGATGCCGAAGCACTCGATGACAAATAATACATATGATGCCGGGGCTGCCAGTCTCCTCAATTCCGCAATGTAGGTAGAATCGCCAAGAAGGCGCATCTGGACGGTTATTCCAAGCAATTAGCCGCTTCGAGCCTATATTCATTAAAGGCCACCAAGCATCGAAGGTGATTTGCAAAGTCAGGTCGCTTAAATCACGAATAAAGACACGTTCATTGTTGAAGTTATCATAACTTCTTGTAACGAGGTTTTTAGAGATTGTGTATCTAACATCGTGGTGGGAAATTGAACTTTGCGTACTTCGATCAGGGTGACTCTCAAAAGACTCATTCAGGTCTGATACAACGCTGCTTCTTGACTATCGACTTTAGAGCTACAATCAAGGAAACAGTCAGACCTGTGAGACACTGCATACATATTTGTGAAGTTGAATACAGGGGCATACAAAGACGACACGGTTGCGATATCATCAGTAGCATTTTTGCCCATCAAGGTTGCCAATAGTACGATTATGGGTGAACGCTGCTGCATGGCTGTCTGATTATCCAAGATGCAGGGCCAAAAGACGTTGAGATTCCGTTGACGCTCATTTTCAGGAGGTAGTAGCGATATCCTAACTAGCATTTTTGCCTACAAAGGCGGTGAAAATTATAAGTATGGGTATTTGCCGTTGCTCAGCCCTTGAATTGACCATGATACAAGACCAAAAATCGTTGACGCCCTGTTGATGCTCATATTTAGCAGGTGGAAGCAACATGGTCGTTGACTCTTTTGCCCATAAAGGTGGTCAATACAGCCATTATGGCTCAATGCTGTCATGAAGCCCAGTCAGTATCGATAATTCAAGACGCGAAATCGGTGACGCTCCATTGAGCTCATTTCTACAACAGGGCAAAGAACAAGTCGCTTGCCTTTTTAAATTGAAAACCGGCCAATAACTGCTCTTTGGATTGATGTGACTATGCAACCATTTGAGTGCCGAAAACATCAAACTAAAATGGTTGACGCTCCATTAACGCTCACCTTAGAGACATACCAACAGTTACTCGGTGGGCAATCAGTTTGCTTCAATGTCATACCGTCATTATTGACAGACAATATTCAGTGTTGAAGTAGAATCATGTGTATCGAAAAGCATCTACCCCTCTCAGTTTCTGAGCCAACACTATTCACGTCATCAGTCTGATGTATGACGTAGTTCCGTCGCGTTTTATCGCATTCAGCCGGTATGTTACAGCATACAGAGCCATCAACTAATTTTAGACATATTGAGCCCGAATTCCTGACCTTTCTTTTTCCAGCTCGTTTTCCTCAATTTCCATGACGTACCAGAAGTAATTTTCAAAATTTCAACAATGGGCAGCAGGTCGGAGTGGACAGTTATGCAGTTAGCTGTATGAACTAATGCTGCATGACAACTGCCATTGATCAGGGTTCAGACTGCGTACTGACAGCACATCTCCTGACTCGTATGACATCACTGAACTTAATTCTGTTAGCAAATTTCGTCTCTATTTTAGGTTTTGCTTTTACATGTAACAGTAACAGGCAAGTTGATATCAAGTTTGCTAGGCGCCTGTCAACCAGATTTGGAGTCTAGAACATTCGCATGGCCCATATGACCCTTGCACACGATCTGATGCAATATCATGGCTCACAATGTGGTAACTGAAATCAGTACAAAGCTGACACCGAGCAAAGTATGTACACAAATTGCTTTTCCGCGAGAAAGATCTGCAAAAATAACTATTTGGCTATGTATACCTCCAGTGACACAGGAGCCGTCACGATATCTTCGTCTGTATCCGATTGCTATATTGTAATTATCTCGGGATGCTTCATGCAGGGGTAAAAGCATACAGGTTTAACTCGTTCTTTTTAGGAGCATTGACCATTGTATTGTGTGTTGACCTTGTTGTTGGGCGAGATGTTGGATGTTGCAAGATATGGACCACATGGAGGCAACCTGAATCTTTTATGTCAAGGTTCGTACATTTGATCAACTCAAAAAAGGAAAATCTGCGTTTTGACCGTCATACCAGCGGGAATAGTAACACTAATCGTATGTTGTGAGATGGTATTTAGTGTATGTTTGATGTAAGATCCCGGCTGTGTGTTGAGACAAACATCACCAGACGAACTTTCAGTTATAGAATTTCCTTTTTATATCTATCAAACACAAGATAACAGCTGTCATTCACTGCAATCTATCCCTCCACACAAACAAACAAACATCATCGGACCAATTTACTGCAAATCGCGGGACAGTTCGAATCATCTTCAACTATGATGTATCTTGAGTAGAATGTGCAAGTTGACAGTCATTCATTCCTTTGTAATCTGGATCTTACTATATATTCCTCAGGACTTTCCACTTTTCATTGTCATCTTCCTCACCTTTGGCACAACAGCCAGTCATGGCTCCACAAACAACTCGGTCGGGTGTGATTCAATCCGAATCAGGCAGAACAACGGGCGCTTCCTCCAATGTGCCCCTGGCTGAGACCCAGCTGCAACGCAGACACCACTTACTCCACTGCGACCCTGCAATTGCAACCACCAAAAATATGGCCCAGGACCCATATCTAAAAAAAGTACGCAAAACCAGACGCAGCAATATTAGGCAACAGCATGCAATCGGATGTGAGTAGCTTCATATCGCTATAGAATGGGGTCCACAAACAATATAATATACAGCTGGTTGTACATAGAGTGCTGCGTGATCAATTTATTGCTGCCTGTAATGCCAAATCTCCATGGTCGACGAAGGCATTTGGTGGCACAGTCTGCGAAATTCAACATCCCAATGTCGTCAGCTCTGGGATATTCACAGATGAATTTCATGATAAAGATCTCCGGGAGTGGTCAAACCAGGCTTACTGACTCTAGAGGAGGCTCCATAGTCGTATATGGGTGAGGTAATAGCTGCAACTTCCTTTTAGAAGCAGCAACTAATTTCTTGTAGGTTGTCAACATGTCTGCTACTATGGCGAGGCAAGGAGGTCGGGTACATCTGGCACAGTCCGACATGCGACGTGCCTTGAATATGGCAAAAATGGGCAAAGGAGGGTGTTCATGAGCCGCAGTAGAGGAAACGCAACAACTAATCAGGAAACCACAAGCCGAAGACCAAGAAGAGACGAAGCGAGGAGTTCAGTCTCTTGGGCATAGGAAGGTGAAGGCTACGATTGAAAGACACCCTGCAATGGTTTGTAAAAGTCATACGGCTGGCTACCTTCCATGCCAAAATGGTACAGCAAAGAATCCACAGACACTCTGGATGCGCGAACGAACCGCCACACATCCACCAGAACCAGTGGCACCTGTGCCTGGAATGCGATCTCTGCTCAGAAGCCCATCTCCATCCGGAACACCACCTGCACCATCAGGGGACACTGAGGGAAATGCAAGTTATGAAATCGAAGGTATGCTATCCAGGTGTGTGTATATGCATTCTCCACTTCCAAACACTCAATTTTTCAATCATAATGCATTGCCAAGGATAGCAAGCGCGATAAATATTGTATTCCAGCTTTGCTGAATACTCTATTCACTGGGTGGAAATACCGCTGACATTGATTTTGAAGATGACAGCAGCTTTTTGAGTGAATCTGATAGTATGGGCAAGAATTGATTGAAAGGAACAGGAGTTTTGAGTATTATCATTATCTACAATTAGCGGACACTTTAAAGTATATTTTCAAAGATATATTTATATGCACAATTAAAGAACAATGTAGTGATAAATGAAAACATACATGAAAATGACAGAATGACTGCCAAAACATAATAAATGATGTTCTATGCCAAAGTGAATGGTTGCATAATGCGGATACGCTTGTGGCAAAATAAGCGTCAACAGAGTGTCAACGATTTTTCTTCCTGTAAGTCAGGAAATTGGAATCTGAATTTATCGTTGTTATCTATAATCATTGTATTGGCCACCTGTTTAGGCAAAATAGAATGCTACACTCTCCTTGCTCCATCTTGACAATGAGCGTCAACAAAGTGACAATGTTTCACGTCTTGACTCTTGGGTAATCTTGGTGGTAAATGATCACATACATCTATAAACAATGGTTTGGTAGCCTTTATACGCTGAGAACCAAGACGTCATCCCGCCACAGCCTCCCTGATAATCGCAATTAATTGAGTTTTCCATCCTGCAACTCAGTGATGATCAACGTTTCAGCCTATAAAACCGGTCAAAACTCCATATATAGACATTAGCAGCCATCTCGTGCTTTCATTGACCATCCTGCAAGGGCAAAAATCGTTGACACTCCGTTGACGTTCATTTTCAACATCGGGCAGGGAGCGTGTTGCTTTCATTTTAGCCTGTACAGGCGGCCAATACATCTCTTATGCATAACAAAGGACAAGTCACTTTTCAATCACCTGACTTACAAGACTAAAAATCGATGACGCTCCATTGACTCTCATTTTCACGATTGGGCATGGAGCATATTCCTTTCTTTTTAGCCTGTAAAAGCGGCCAATACATCGCATATGCATAACGTGACAAGTCACTGTTCAATTACCTGACTTACATGACTAAACATCGTTGATGCTCCATTGACCCTCATTGTCAGAATGGGGCAGGGAGCGTGTATCTCTTGTTTTCAGTTATAATGGCAGCCGATTCATCTGAAAAGGACAACAGTGTGCAAAGTTAATACTTTACGATTAACAGTAGGGTATCTAAATGCGACCATAAGTAGAAAAACCCGAAATACAGAACCGGCGATTGGAACCGACTATACTAGCCAAACCCGGCAAAACCTGAGGGTTGATGGGTAATGGTCCGGGTTTGGCCCGCCAAGACGCACCGGGTCGGGTTTTTGGACGGTTCTGGAACCGAACGAGAACAGTTTTTCTTGTCCGAACACGGACCCCTTGCTAACATGAATCTATTGCGATATCAGTTCTTGGTTGAGAAGGTTATAAGTCTGATTGTCGACACCGAGTGCAACACCCAGGCAACCATTTCTTGCGTTCCAGCTGTGATTATGACACATGGGAAGCCCATAGCTATCGAGTATGTACTGTTTGTGAGTCTAATTGCTATAAATGCGGTAAAGACTGCCTAGATTAATAGTTGGTGGTATGAGGAAATGGCGAAGATATATCCAGCCAGGAGAAAATCAAACCATCCACGTGTCTATATGTCCGTGGTTAATGAATCATCTCCACGATAATGTTCATCAGTGATATTGTGCATCAGGTTCTTGCCAATATTACTTGCTCCAGTGCAACAATAATATATGGCAGGAACACCTCAATGGACTGTATCTCCAGATTTGGAACACAGTCCCAAACAGATATCCAGAAAATGGTATCCTGGCTATTGGCCCAGAACAGAATTACGTGCCTCACAAATGATTGTAACGTGAATAAAATATTCCTATTTTGTAGAATGGTTGTCGTAACATTCAATTTAGGGGTGTAAGTTTCGATTTTGTTTGACTCAGGTTGTGGATATTATTCACTGGTCATAGTTGGATGGCAGACAACCAATGGGAATGTAAGATAGATTATTGATAATTAAAATCACCCCAAGATTCAGTGCCCTCTGAGTGATACCCCTACACCATGGTCTAGCGGTCCGAAAAACAGATGAGTTTGGCGTCCCGGCTGAGTTGTTACGGGTTCTTCATTAGCTGCGGTATTAATACATGTTTGAACGAAGCAGTTACATGTGACAACTCACGTGGGATGTTCATCTTCAACACAACTACCTGCAAATATGTGAAAATCATTGTCAGTCAAGTGGATCTTAACAGATTTACACTTGAGCAACGCCTTGATCGATTAGTGACAATTACGGTGTCATTAGCAATGTCAACATTGATGATGCAATTATGCTGCCATAACCAGGAAGTGAAAAATCTTCAGTGGTGTGAGAAATTATTGGCCACTCCTAATTTACTATATATTGCGGATCAACACAAAGTTCAGTTGCGATAACACAGAGTTAGGTGTGCAGCAGATACGACTGTGATACGCGAAACAGCTTGCTCCGCATGCCTGTGCTATGCCTTGAGAACTACCTACAGCATTTCCCTATCTATAGAAGGTCAGGATGTAATCAATCGGTATCTCAGGGATTAATGACAGTGGTTGAAGATAAGAGGACAGAAGCAAACTGACTAATTGAGTTAAGGACGGATGAATTCCAATGTCCTACTTAATTCGAATGCGAGGTTGACGTGTCATAAAGTACATTGCCGGAGCATTGGTTGGTCTCGGATCATATCGCAGGCTGAATGCTCAATAGATGAATTAATACGCGAGGTAGTTAATATTGAAGAGCACTGAAAATATATCACGATACGTACTGGTAAGAGTATGATCATCAGATGTTCCAGCTACTGAAAGAACAGGAAGCAAGATGTCGAAACTGATGGTATGAGCTGTCAAATATTTGCCTTCGATATGAAGATCATGTGAGTGGCCCTGTAGGCGTTGTAATGTGTAAAACAACTCATGCATGAACGCGATAACAAAGGGAAATTTGTTGCACAATCACAGGTGCACGCCAATTGATATCCGAGATAGGCTACCAAGCAAAAATGGTGACATGACCAAATACCAAAGGCAAGCTTGACATCAGGCACTGATTATAAACTGCTCACATCATCCCTGGGGATGAGGAGAACCAAGCTCTGCCAACTATCCACATTCAGACATTACCAGCAAAGAACACGGTAAAACATTATTAAGAATGCTATCTACATATCCACCATTATGTCACAATTCCACTTATGTGAATACGCTCTATATGAGTTCTTGGAAACCAACACCGACCCATACACACCCCAGAAGGTCGTCGCAAGTTTCGGAAGACTAATATCATACTACAACAAGGGCGGTTTGACCCACATCTCCCAAGTACTTTTATACATGGCCATCATCAATGGGGTTGGATAAAAGGTGCACAGGTAGATAACATCCAGTGTGTTGCCTTATGAAGAGTGATCCTAAGAGTGACGTTCAATGGACAAGGAAGACTTGAAAGCTGTTAATGTTATAAGAACAAGATTTAGTCTGGGAAGATGAGGAAGGGATGACAAAGAGACATGCTCCTTGATTTAGTTTAATGAATGTTGTATTGATTATTGGGACTTAAAATGACTCCATAACAAGTGATTAGTCCAGGAGGTGCAGTACAACCTAAGTGCGAGAGAAGAAAGAACAATCACGCGGCCAATACTGCAATGACAGATGTATTGTGTCCTCCGAACTGGGATATTCATTCTTCCTCGCCAGAGGTTCAAGCCAGAATGCGTGACAATATCTGCATCCTGATTTGGCGATGGATCTACTCACACTGTACAAACCCCAAGCTGGCACAACCTCACAACAATCGGTGCAGCTTTGATCAGAACCTCCATCATTACGCTCTGGAGGAGCTGCTAGTGTAGCCCCACCATTCTTGTAATTGTCTTAGCAGCTTGATTGCTGCTACTGAAGGTAGCATGCGACTAACAGCTGTGCTGCTTATGAGTCGGTCAGCCATCACCAGCAACTGCCAGCCCGTCCCATGTACCAACTGCAACAGCAACCGCAACAACATTAGCATCATGACCAGTGTTAGGAATAAGGGAGTAGTTGATGGAAGTACAATTGTTGTGGGTGCGATGTCGCATGGAGATTGGGAATGGTGTCAGTTATCAGATTGATGATTTCCTTTGTGTGTTATTTTAATGTAAGTTTCATTGAAATCTCATAATAGTAGTAAATGTAATTGAACTGATGGTTTACTGAAGTCAGATCTCAAACGTCCGAAAACATAATAGCAATGATGAATAACCCTCCCACCACGTTAGAACTGCGAGGATTTGACAATCTTATATCAACCCATTGAATATTGTAAACAACTTCGTGCTGGTAACTATCATTGGTCAAATTAAGCCATGAAGGTGCTTAAAAACAACAAATACAGCCTTGATAACACGTATGAAGTGACAACTATCTTCATAGGGAGGGCTCATTGAATTGGATAACGAAGGAGTATGCCGGGAGATCATTTATTGTATTGCCAAAGTAAGTGTCACCTGTTCAAGAAGTGCACATTCGCACATTCACAACAGTGGGTATACTGATCATGCCGGTTGAAAACTACATCGCGACGACTCAAAGCATACTGTGGAACAGTAAAGTATATGTCATATTTGAATGGAAACCTCGATTTCATTTTTTTTGAGTTTGTGGGTACAATAAACTAAATAAATTTCATAAAGGAGTTTTAGTTTTTGCTAATGTTGTACTATATGATGGGTTAGGGAAATATGGCTGCATTGATATTTCACAGTATGGTGAAACAGCTAAACTTGCTCTGAATAGTTTCTATATCTACTTGAAAGATACAGGCAGCAGAGGCAATGAAGTCGAATTACTATAAGTAGAGAAACTGAGTAGGATAGATATATCTCCGTCTGCGTGGGAACCAACTGCAGAATAAGTCAGTCAATTATCGAACAAATAGGTTACATTTAGCAATATGGAAGGTGCCCTGCATGTAAATATATCACACAATATGATTGGTTTAGTTCTAGGACATGCTGAGGACCACCAGGTGTGGGGACAGCTAAATCCAGATGTTGTGAATATACCTGCTATCATCAACTCACAGCCAGTCCCTGCTCTATGCCCATAATTACACAGCTTGAACCAAAATCTAGTAAAGCTGATCATTGGAAATACATATCAAATGTGACAGTGAATTGGTGGAGCTATGGAGTGGTAGTGACATATGTTTATTCTTTACCCTCAGCAGCCACCCCAAGATCTACGCTAATATCCCCGCTAATATCTCCATCAATTCTCACTCATATTGGAAGTGACGGCTCCCACTAATGATTTGCTCTATGTGAGCAGTCTCAATGTAATTGCTGGCATAGTACTGGGAGTGTTTGTGCATCAAAGGGAGAAAGTGTACTTAACTCACACCCTTTACCCACTATTGGTCGTTAATCTGCTCTAGTAGCTGGCTAGTAATATCTTGAGATTGATTGACATACAGTGGACTGACATTGTGCCAGAAGGTACCAAATATCCCCAACATGTTGGAAATGGTAGTGGGCGCTGTGAGAAAGTCGAAAAGGGATATTGTTCTCTCTACTCTAGCGCTCTATCGATATACAGAGTGACAAGGCCACAAATTTGGCCGCTCTGCCATTGAAGGGATTCCGGCCCGGGGTTGAGCGCATTTCCAATACCCTCACTCCATGAATACCCCACCCATACATAAGTCAAAGATAGAGAGAACAATACCAAACATAGGAGAACAAAGAAAGTAAGAAAGAAGGACTAAGTACAAGTGAGATAGACTCAGCATCAACCTGGATAATTCCAACGAAAAAGCAAAACTGCCAGCCCGGGGTCTGTGCAGTGACCCCTGCAACCCTAACGCTGCTCAACCTGAATTCAGTGACCACCACCCGCGGTCAACAGCCATCAACGAGTGACATCAACCACAACTCAACAAACAAGATAAAGAAACACAGTTGTAGCCAAAACTAATATATGCGTATACTGGCATGGTGCTGCACTAATTTCTCCATAGGCAGTGCATTTGTAAGACAGTCTGTTACCATAACTCCAGTAGGATTATACTCGAGAGATACTTCTCCTCCTTCTACCTTTTCTCTAACGAAGTGATGCTGAATATCGATATGCTTGGTATGAGCATGGTACTCGGGATTGTGTGCAAGTGCGATTCATCCTTGGTGATCTGCAAAGATGGTGATAGACGGGAGCTTCCTGTACAGGTGAGCCAGAATCTCACTGAGGAGGAAGCGAACCCAAATTGCTTCCGTAGTAGTCTGAGTGAGTACCATATACTCAGGTTGGGTAGAGGACAAGGCCACACTGGCCTGTTTGTTGATTGGGTAGGAGACTGGCGATTAACCAGCCAGAAGGACCTAAGCACCAGTCCAATGGTGCGAATCCAGACACCCAGCCCAATTGCTATCACTGTAGCCAGCGATCTCTGTATCCCATACGATCTTGCGATACTGGGGCTGGGTCAACGGAGTAGCCTTGGGAGTCGCTTAGAATGAAGAACATCTCGTTAGGTGCAGGTGCAGGTGTGCAGATCCTCGAATGTACCTGAGGATGTGATGGAGGGCTGCAAGATGATCGACGCTGGGAGCACTGGAAAACTGAGAGACTGCTCCCACTGCATATGGGAGGTCTGGCCTGGTATCCAGCATCAGGTACATGATTGAGCCAACGATGCTTCGATAGAGGGCAGAATCATGTTGGGAGAGAAGAGCTCGAGATTCCTTTCTGAGCTTCGTACCTGGACTGAGAGGAGTACTGCAAGGGTGGCAGGAGGAGAACTGAAACTGTCGAAGAGTCTCCTCAGCATCCCGCTCGTGTGAGAGATGATGTCCATTCTCATCTTGAGTAACTGCAATTCCTAGACAGTAGGAGAGGGGAGCAAGATCTGACATCTCCAAACGAATATTCAACTTGTTCTTCATGGACTGGACAATTTCGGAATCACTACTCAAGACAAGGTCATCCACACACACCATAAGGAAGAGATTTCGAGAGGCATTGAAGTAAACATAGTGTTCTGCTTCCCCTCGCTGCAGACCATGCGGTGTAAAGAATGCATGCAATGGCTTGTTGAGAACACGAGATGACTGTTTCAAGCCATAAAATATCTTGTGAATTTGGAGGAGCACTTCCTCCTGCGGCCCCCTCGAAATGCCTGGAGGCAGCTCCATGTATATGGACTGCTCATCGCGTCACAGATCCTGCCCGAGTAATGCGCTGTTAATATCCATCTGGTGGATCTCAATGTCTTGTGATACTGCAAGATCAAGTAGAAGGTGGAGTGTCTGAAACTTGACCACTGGGGAAAATGTTTCTAGATAATCGATGCCATATGACATAGTATATTCCTTTGCTACCAGCCATGCCTTGAACCCGCTGGACCTCGCCTTTTGGTCCATACTTGATTTTAAAGACCCATCTGCATCTGATTATATTTCGATGCTCAGTTTGGTTTCGATGAACTTCAGTTCATAGATTATTCTTCAAAATTGATTCCAGTTCTTCATGGCATGCCTGCTCCCACTTACTTTGTTGTGGGGAATCCATAGCCTCTTCCCAAGTTCGAGGCTCTTTGATGGATATAGTTGCCTGTGGTACTGCAGCGTGTCCCTTGTTGCTACCAGTCTGCTGAGTGCTTTCTGACTGTTCCTCGAGGAATCGTGGGGTGCTGAATATGCCAGCATTCTTATGTTAGCTTTGTCTTCTCGTTGGTCCTACAACTGCGCTGGTTGCCTCTTCATCGAGTGATGCCCTGGAATCAGGAGCTTTGACTGTAATCGAATTAAGAGTTTCCTAGTTGTCCTGACTTCGATTGGATTCTGCTGGTGGCATTGTACCTGCATGAGAGTCTGCCTTCGATGACTTCAAGGCAGCTCCCAAGTCCTCCTCATCATCATCCTTGATGATTGCCACAGGTGGATATAGCGCTACCTCTGGCGCTGAAGGTAGAAAATGAACATCCCTGGTGATGATTATCGAATGGTTGCAGTACGCCCTATACTGATTTCTCTCTTCATAGTCCACAAGATGTCGTTTAATTGCATTGGGCTCCCAGTTTCTTTGAAGGTCCTGGGTAACATGATTCCATATCTCCCATTGAAAGGGCTCTACATCGACTACCGATTGGGCAGGCTTCCCAGTCCATAACTCATAAGGGGTCTTCATTTGAGACCGGGTGGGAGTTCGATTCATAACATACACAGCAGTGCTCGCCGCTTCAGCGTACAGAAAGTGAGGAAGTTGAGCCCCATACAGCATTGCCTTTGTTCACCCAACAATCATCCTATTGACCCTCTTTGCAACTCCATTCTGCACCTGTGAATAGGCAGCAGAAACATCTTGCTTGCATCCAGAGGAGGTCAGAAATTCCTCGAAAGCATGGGATGTGAACTCCCCAACATTAGGAGAGCGAAATGCCTCAATCTTCCCTTCAAGCATGGCCTCACATTGTGCAAAGTACTTCCTGATGCTGCCAAAAGCATCACTTTTCTTGTTGATGGGTTCCAATTGCGTCCAAGAAGTCCCATCATCTCTGAAACTGATATAAAACTTCGCTCCTTCCAAAGATTGAGGAGTCATTGGTCCACAGAGATCAGAGTGGACCCTATAGAGAGTAATCAAGGCCCTTTGAGCAGACTTGGATGATGCATGTTGGGTCTGCTTCCTCTGCAGTCATGCAGCACATGCCTTGAGGGCTGTGGATGTTATTTTGATACCAGATGCTGGGTCCTTCACCAGCTGTTTGATTCCTTCAAATCCAATATGCCCAACGCGTAGTTGCTGTTGGAACAGCGAATCAGCTGATTGCCGTGAGGGTTGTTGGATGGGAGATGATCTGACTGGAACCGAACCTGTGGCGAGATCAATCGGATTCCTCTTGGTGTGAAGCACCTAGGAGTGTCCAATCAGTGTCGCAGTTGCTATGATATCAGTACCATTCAGAATGTGCATGACATGATCAGCTCCCTCGAAATCTCCATTACGTGGTCGTGAACCTGGATGGTTGAATACAATCTGACACCCTGACTGGTGGACCAGGCGAAGAGAGGGAAGTGAGCTGAATCGAAGTGATGGAATAAGCAGCATATCTTTGAGTGTACTATCACCAGAGGGTAAGAGCAGCAGCACATCTCCCCTACCTGGGGCCTTCACAGCGCTGTTGTTGGCTAGAGTGACTGTGACCAAGTCAGGATACTCGATGAAAAAGAACTCCTCCTCGGAGGTCATATGGTGTGAGACTCCGCTATCAACAATCCATCGATCCAGAGTGGGAGGAGAATAGTAAGCCATATCCTTTTGGTTGACCTAGGCCATCCAAGGAACATCTTGCCTCGCATTGGCAGACCCCTGGCCCCTTCCATCCTCCCTGGCGATCCTCTTCTTGCAGTCTTTCTCCCAGTGTCCCTCAAAGTGGCAGTAGCTGCATGTGTCCTTGGAGCAGTTCCCACGCCGCTGATTATGTACCCCCTTCAAAGCCTTCCAATTCTCTGCATAGAATGCAACTCCTCCTCTCCCGGATCCTGCCTTCCCCGTAGCGAGCTTCTTATGTTCCACAATCAGTCTGGATGATACCTCTTCAACGGTCAGAGACTCAGCGTTGGTGATGCTAGTTCTGATTGGGTGGTACTCCATGGGCGAAGTGTTGAGCAAGAGGAAGATCTTGTCATCGTCCTCTTAGGCTGTGCACCCAGCACTGAGAAGCTGGTTGAGAAGCTTCTGCAATGTCGAGATAAAGTCTGACATATCCTCCCCCTGGTACTGTACGTTAAACAGCTCACTCCTGAGGAATCAGATTCGTTGCTTGTTCTTCCCCTGGTACTGCTCGTTCAACATATTCAACCCAATTGCTGGATCACGCTCAGCAGAGTACATCTCTCAGTGATTGGCATCAAGTATTCGTCCAAGAATGCCACAGACCTTGGTGGCCTTTGTGTCCCCTCACCTGCTGACTCTCATCCAGCGTCATATGGATGGAGACAACAGAGTAGGTAGAGGTGGAGCAAGAGGGAGTAGAAGAAGTTGGTGCCGATCCAGTGTCCACCTCGGTGGCAGCCGGTCGAGGTTCCTTTCCTTCACTCAGTGCAAGCCAATGCTTATGCGCAAAGATGTTGGTGGCAGCAAGTAGCCAATTTCGAAAATCAGAATGGGAGCTTAGAGGCTTGATGAAGCCAATGGATGCCAGAGCAGAGAGATCCGAAGTCATCATGAGATGTGATACGAATAGCGATGGAGAGATAGAAGAAGCGAGGAAGGGATACCAGCACAGAAGAATGCAAAAGGCAGTGAGGTGGACTGGGAATGTGCAAAGATGAATTGATTGTGCCGCAGGGAGGGTGCTAGAGATCCTGATATACGAAATGATTTGGTCAAAAGATTGATCTGTGTGTATTCGAAGGGCATGCCAGGTGCCAGTTCAGTGGAAGATCTGTCTGGGGAGCTAGAGAATTAGTTTTCGTCTTGAGGGATTTCTGTGCCGGAAGTCACCATAGATCGGTAGGTTACCAGGGGTCATCAAAGGGGCTGCACCACTATCACTGGCGGTTGCACAATTAGCTCCACCGCTAGATGCACCGCTATCAACAAACCTACAAGTTCAGAGAAGGGAGAAGAAATGCCGCTAGATCTCCTAAGTCGGAGATGGGAGTTTGAGACCTCCGATTGTGGAGTCCTCGGAGCAAGAGTGATTGAAAAACAAAACTCAGAACAGAAGGTATGGAGTGGACCTTAGAAAATGAATCGGAAGCTCACTTACAGTAGTGACTTCAACGAATACCCTTCCCCGGTGGAAAGCTATTCACGGAAGGCCTGGTGTTGACCTTAGACAAGACTGGGTGTGAAAGTCTTAAACTGACTCAAGCGCTGCACTGTCCAGGGTCATAACCTGTTGGAAATGGTAGCTGGCGCTGTCTGAAAGTCCAAAAGCGATATTGTTCTCTGTACTCTAGCGGTCTCTCTATATACAAAATGACAACGCCACATTGGCCGCTCTGACATTGGACAGCCTCAGGGCTGGGGTTGAGCAGATTTCCAATACAAGAGTTGGTCCAGCTATAGGAGTGTTCTGAACTATCCTTCTGCTTTCGTTGCCACCAGCCCTTTAAGATTTTCACCAATTGTTTGCCAAACTTAATGCCCTTTCATACAAAGTAGGTTCACCATATTTAGATACATTGACCACCTTTACCGCGTTGAGCAGAGGGCCAGGGAAGTGGTGGAGTGAGATCTGCAAGGGGATGGTGACATTAAGTATTGTTTGGAAAAACACAATATAATACATGCTGTAAATCTAACCATTTGTAGTTGATTCACTATAATCAATGCATGAATGAAAACTCTCAATCAGCGCTCCAGGTGATAAACTGATATCTACATTGAGACTAGCTGTTCATGTGTATTGATAAGCATTGTAGCTTTGGAAAACACTAGTAACATAACATTTTGGATTTCAGATATTGGGAATTTCAGATCCCATTGACCAACGAGAGTATGGAGCTTAAATCTCCTGCCGCTACTATACTGTGGTTTATGCTATTGATTTTAGAATGTTCCAACTACCTAATACAAATTGAGTATATATTGAAGATGGTGGTTAGAGGTAGTCCATATGGTCAGGTGATCATGACGGAGTGGTTGGCAAGGGAGGATTGTCTCTACTAAGCTGTAGATATAGAGTAAGGTTGTAGAGTTGTATAACAGTGTGGGTGGTATTATAGATACAGCAGTCAGTGAACAGGTAATCCGGACATATTTCAGTGCCATTACATTGGGGATGGGTCAGAGATACAAAAGTTTGAGGCCTTAGTTACATGCCCCAAACCTGGAATCATTTTAGTTATTCCAGTTACAATATTCCAGTTGCAGCGTACAGACATCTGGCGCTCAATTCATTGCAGCGAAAGTTGTTCAAAATTTTCGAACTGTGTCATTAACTACATCAGTCAGTCTGTGATACACAGGTACCATTTGGCAGCTATTCGGTGGATGCAGAGTACAGGGAACTACGAACTACCCGGGTAACAACCTGAAGGTGGAAAAGCCTGATGGAATAATGTTCATACTGGACTGGAATCTAATCAGAAGAGCAGGGAATGAACAAGTAGTGTACAGGTACAACATACAGACTGCTTCGATACCATCCTTGTCCCCACAATCGAACTCTCGCCTTGAAATTCTATGGTTGTTTGTGATATCCTGAGTGAAACTAGTCTACCGAATTTCGGGAATGTCCAAGTTGCTCTGAGACCACGCCGCATATAGGAATGGGAGTTGAGCTGCACCATGATATAGGATAATGCATGATCCCATCATGCCACATTTCGTTAATCAAGGGGTGTACTGTCCATGTCTCAAACTGATCAAAACAGGTCAGCTGGTGGTCTGTTTATGGTATGTCTTTGATCAGGGTTGCATAATACTTCAGAAGTCATAGATGCAAAATGTTGTAGTTGTGCATTATACTTGGGACTATTAGTTTCTATAAATTGAACTTGATAATATTTCCCACCTTACATATTGAGGCTCAGTATCCTCGAAATTGAACATCTTTGATCATTTGGATATTTACACTTTCCTGGTCAAACTCCTTCCAAAGGTCTCCAGCTGTATCAGTTATCTCTCCAAGACAGATAAGTTTTGATTGGTATTCTTCAGCTTTAAGAATATTCTCCCAGAGACACTGGTTGGTCTCAGCCATACCTGGTATCTGCAAGTTTTCCTGCAATGGTAATGTAAAACTGGGAGTTGTAAATATCATAAGTTGAACTATAGGAGTGAATATATAGTGTGCCCAGAACAGTGTCGGAAGGGCAGAGTAGAAGATGGATGTATTTTACGTCAATTCTGCCAGTGGTAGCAGTTGGGCCAAGTAATTTTTGACATATCTACAAAAGATATCATTGTATTTCTTGATCAGATGTTGTTGTCACACCATCTGGCTATTTCTTGATCGGCAGCAGGCGGTAGAGACTCTGAGATTGGCATCAATTTGGCAGCAAAACCTTGTCTCTTTCTGGGCTGATGAATTCTTCATTGCCATTTGTAGTGATATTTTCTGATACAGTATATTTGCAGATCTCATGTTGGAAAGTCAATTGTGATCGCTATGGGGAGTAAATTTCCTCTGCCGATGTTGCTACTTTAGTTTCACTGTCAATACTGACAATAATACAAGTTAGTCCCAACATGATTGATTGAGATAAGTACCATCCTGGGATCGAAAGACAGTGACGGTGGCATATTCGGTCAATCTTCTGCATGACGCGGTGTCTTTATTCAGTGGCACAACCCATGGCCTGGACAGTACATGTGTATTCTGAACTGCGTCACAGTCGAATACAAACCTTATGACTTCACCTTACCAATCTTCAGGCGTTGCAGAGTCACCACATGCAGGAGTGTTTTTGATCCGTCTCCGCATGCTGCTGTGGAGTGTCGCCACTATGTATGTTCTCCTCCCATCAGGCACTGCATCATTAATTGTATTCATTTGACTCCCATCTGTATCGAATAATCAACTACGGTTAGTTGTATTATTGTGAACAAATGGTCAGTGTGCTGGGCCGTCTTGGATATTCCCCAGCAGCTTATGGTATGATTGATAGATGGTGGTTACTGCTATGGTTGCTAGAATCTTTGCTGTTGGTTTCCCAGAGAAAATCTCATAATACAGTCTTCTCAATTGCTGATTAGCTGGGCTTGTCTCACGATATAGACGTTCAACAATGGTGTCATATATGATGCATAGTTCTCACTAACTAAACAGTTACTGAGAGAACACATTGGGCATTCTAAAGCACTCTTGGTTTTCGTGGTGGGATTGTATAATAGTTTTCTAACTTCTTTCTTGCAGAGAGTATGCAATTGGTTTGGTGATTCCATAATTGACAAGAGTTTCCAATTATCCATAATGTAGCTCTGTTTGGAACTGGAGCAATATGCAAGATAGAGGTCAACTGGCCTTTGAATTGCATTACAATCAGACTGAATGAAAATAATGATGATTACTATAATATGGGCATCGGGCTGGAAACAAATTGGGTTTGCTGGTTCAGGAGGTTTCTGTATAATTGGATGAGCAATGGTGCATTTTAACATCCAAAACATCAGTTCAACATTCTGAGTCTATTTTCAATTGAGCTTTATTGCTATCCTGGAGATTGGTATTTTGCAAAGTAGGTATATTATCCATGTTGTTACTGTTGTTAGTTTCTGACAAATTGGCAGCAAAAGTACATAAATCCAAGAACAATCTGTATATTAGAAACTCACTCTGAAGTTTGCCTGTTCTGGATATTTGCACGGTGGCACGACTCCATAATTATGGTTTGTTGGCAGTGATGTGAGTTTCCCGCCACAACTGGCACTCAGCTTTGCAGTGACCGGAGTGACTGCTGAGGTTTGGTGATACTGGGATGCTTTAGATGGGCTGGGCTTTGGGGGAGTACTAAGATGCAAGAATAGTGGAGATAAACTGAGCTAAGGGTAGTATATATTTTGGAGACTCTACTGTAGATTCACCTCGTCTCATCATATATCATCTTATCATATAAGGAATACAAACTCCATCTGTTGCAACGATTGGTGTCACTGGCACTCTGAGCGATATCATGAATTCTCATAACCCGATCGAATCATATCTACTCACCATGTTCCTATGCTCAGTAAGCCGGAATCACACCTTGTCTCCTATTGCTTTTAGATGCCAGGTGAGGTGAGATCGAGTACAGATGATGGGCTCTCAATTATCTATCTCCACTGTCGGACTGAAAATTCAGCTGACATGGGCAGTCTGGTTCAGAATACTGAGAATGAAATGGTGGGAGAGATGCTCACTTGCTAGTATAGGTAATTCTGGAGTATTGCACATACAGAAAGACATGGACCCTGTAAGAGGAGCGCAATTCCAAGAGAAGTAATAACATTCCTTTGAATCGTGCTAACAATGGTATATTTCCATACTAGGTGTGGTAAGTTAAATACAGTGCTGTCACTAGCTGAAAGGGCACAAACCGAATACCATGACAATTCCTGAGGCATTTGAAGAGAAATCGCACTGATTGAAAGGGTCTGACTCTCTGCCTCGACCATTCGACATATAATGGCACCCACCCCACACCGGAACCTCAAGCACCTACCTGACTGATGACTGACATGTACCAACAAATCACAGGGACAAACAACACCTGACTGACATAAGACGGAAAGGCACCGACCTTGCAGATGGGATGAACTGCCCTGACATTGCCTTTGGATGAAAGGCACTGACCTCAGACCAGGACAACAAGCCCTGACCTTACAGTGGAGACCAAAGGAACCCACATTACATGGGTCACAATGTACTAACCCCATACCATGACGTCAACCACTGACCTCCCAACAGGCTCGAACCGCACTGAAACAATACATGGACGACACACACCAACTGACCACCAGTATAATAGATATTGACTGAACAACAGGACGACTCGAAGTAACCTAACAACCGATTGTCAGGAACCAACTTACTACTTGGAGAAGAACACACAACTAGAACAAGATGCAACTGTGGTACAACGAAAGACCCAAATCGGAATGAATTCTAAGACCAGAAACCAACAAGCCTTGAATGAATGTCAGGAGTGCTAAGGAGAATACTACTAGTTCTGGGCTGAAGTTGCAGGGTATAGAATGCGTTAGGGAAAGTAGAAGGATGCTAAGAGAGAATACCGTGAAAGGTGGTGAAGCTGAACTAAGAGAAGAACAAAACAAAGGGTTCATATCAACATAGAGTGCCAATTGACGAAACTTCCATTCCAAACAATTCGCAAACTAGCAATTGACCTTAGATCACCAATTCCTACCATTTAACCACCTCAATCAGCATACCATATGCAAACAGCTATAAGCAGCACTGGTAAAATTGTCAACTGAACATGCACACTCTACTTCAACCTCTGGTTCCAGTGCCACTACAACAACCTCCTGTGCTGGACCATTTAGTGATGCCAGATCCTCCACCAGTGCCGGAGCTTCACCTCACACCTTGCACAATTATGTCGACGATTCAGGCTATTCAGCAAGTTCTTAGCTCTTACCATTGTACAGGACAAGAAGCAAATGCCGCTGCCAGGAACCCTGGGCACTCCCGTCATCAGTGGCGTAGATGTTACCCCGTTTGTTGGTGTACACCAATGCCTCTCATTTAGCACTTTGACCAACATGGTGGCTAAACATGTTATTGCAAGATTGCTGTGGTAGCGTGCTGAAATGAATCAGGAGCCGAGCAAACTGATGATTTAATATATGAGGAATGGCTGGGAGCTGTTGAAAGAGGAACTGAAGGCAGCCTACTGCTACCCCAATACCCGAGTTAATATGATCATGTGATCATACATCGCACAATTCTGTGTGGACCGTCTGTAATGTGGATACCTCGTGCAGAAATTCATTATCCACACCTATGACAATATCAGCGGCAGAATGATCAACACAAGAGACTCGGCCAAGGACACATACATAGATATGATTCTTGGAATCCTGCCAAAAAATCAAATAGCAAAGCCTGAATGAAACTCGAACAAGACCCCAGAGACAACTCTGAATACCAATATGACCCGCTTCGAAAACCTTTACCAGATAACACTGCCACAACTGTTGGTATTGCCTATCTGGATTTAAACAGCGCATGTACGGTACCAGCAGTTACATCTTTATTAAACCCAGTGGGAGTTCCGCAACTATGGATGCCACTATTATGACACCGTCCAGCGACGCCTAGTGATGAGAACCTGGCACCTCTGCAGACAATGGAGGAAATGCCTATCTCTACAACCAGATACACAATTGACATAAAAATGGACAATATCCCCAAGCCCTTCGAAGTCTGGACCATCAAAGTAAACAATGCGAACGAGGTTGGATACAAATGAGCAGCAAATGGTAGGGCGTACAGGATTCATGTTGACACTCAACATCATCAGCAAAATGTAATTTGGTCTGGAAGCCATACGCAAACCCCCCAGACACTCCGGTAGCCCTCACCAGTGCTTCTAAGTACTTCCAGATGCTCCCACCCCCCCCTGGAGATTTGCAAAGTGCACTCAGACTCTGCAAGAGCATTCTCATGTGCTCCTGAAAGCACCTGTAGCGATGGAGGTGCATTCAGGATGCTACGAGAGTGACTATTAGAATAGTCAAATTTTGAAGCTACTGAGACCTCTGCGCAAGTCTGCGGGAGACTTCGAGAGCTGCTGAGACATCTGCACAAGCTCTTTAGGAGACATGGTGCCATATTCTCACAGCAGTGGTTCTTAGAGTTCCATTACCCCAAGGCATTTCATGGATCATATTGGTCTTTGTTACAGTCACAAGAATCGCTACATCATTGTATAATCTAACTCTCTCAATATAAACACATACGGGGATACAGGGATAACGGAGATAGACTCAGTGACAGGAATTAAATATTTGGGAGACCCCGGGGTAGAGAGACATCATCTCACCCTCTTCCTACGTTCCTCGAGCTTGAACCACTCTTTCCCACCAATTCGTTTGGGATACCATGCGAGGGGCGGCGCAGTTTTCATGATGGGCTGTCTGCCTTCTATCCCCACCGTTTCACCACCCGTGATCGAGTGAACTTAAAGATGCACTCCGAGGCCACAATTGAGCGAGTTTGGAGACCGTAATCAAGCGAGTTAGGCGATACACTTGGAGGCTGTGATCGAGCGAGTTTGGAAATGCACTTAGAGGCCGTAATAGAGCTGGTTTGGAGATGCACCTGGAGGCCATGATTGTGCGAGTTTAGAGATGCACTTGGAGGCAGTGATCGAGCAAGTTCGGAGATGCAGCTGGAGGCCGTAATCGTGAGAGTTTAGAGATTTGGTTGAAGGCTATGATCGAGCAACGTTGGAGATGCACTTGGAGGTCGTGATCAAGCGAGATTGGAGGAGAACTTGGAGGCGGTCAATCTGGAGGCGGTAGTTCAGGAGGGAGGCGGGACGGGAGCTCAGACTCTATTCATTGCTTAACTCATGATTGTGGGAATGTACAGAGTTGAGTACAACATAGTCTCGCAAGGGATGAGAGACTGGCTGGAGCTGGAGACAGTTGATCGTGGGATGATGCAGTTCTTGGTGTTTGCAGGATTTGGTGTATGCTGTACTCGGTGTTAACTCTTGATCAGGGTATGGAGAGATACAGAGCGATTACTTAACTTCGTGTTTTCAGGTGATGGCAGAGTTGAGGACGAGAAAGAGAGACATGAGAGGATATGGGGGAAATCATCCTGAGAAACTGAGACTTGAGAGAATTCCACAGGCGAGCTAAGTAACCATCACCGATATGGCAGGTACATGTCCCGATCCCCCGTGTAATTACACTGAAACGAGGACTTCCCAATCCAATCAGGCAAGTCGTACCCTGATTCCTCTTATCCGCTCGTATCCTTCAAATCGTTCTCATCTTCATTCCCCATTTCTCTCTTTCTCATTCTCCACTCTACCATCACCTGAAAACATAATGCTAAGTCATTGCTCTGTATCTCTCCATGCCATGATCAACAGTTAACACCGAGTACAGTATACACTGACTACAGTATACGCCGAGTACAGTATCCACCCAAGATTGTTTGTCTTCCATTCATTCTCATGATAGCGAGTTGACCCCTGAATGTAGCTTCAGCTTCCGGCGTGCCTCCCTACATGATCGACCGCCATCAGCCAGCTCTCCATGACAGCGGAAAGGGAAAGTCCCATTGTCGCATACCCACGGTTGCAAGTTAACTGACTAATGAAAACAGTCTCAGCACCCAGCGCACCATCCACCGACTGCCTTGAAGTGCTCCTCCAAACTCGCTCGATTACAGCCTACAAGTTCCCACAATCATGGCCTCCAAGTGTATCTGCAAACTCGCTCGATTACGGCCCCTAACCTTGGTTGATTACGGCCTTCAAATGTATTTCCAAACTCGCTTGATTACTGCCTCCTAATGCATTTCCAAACATGATCGATTATGGCATCTAAATATGCTTGATCACAGCCACCAAGTGCATATACAAACTCGCTGGATTACGGCCTCCAAGTTCGCACGATCGTAGCCTCCAAGTGCACATATCTCCAAACTCGCTCCATCACGGCCTCCAAAGTGTATCTCAACACTCCCATGATTACGGCCTCCAATTTCGCACACTCATGGCCTGCATTGTGTATATCTTCAAACTCACTCCATCACGGCCTCCAAGTGCATCTCTAAACTCGCACAATTACGGCCTCCAAGTTCGCACCATCAAGGGGTCCAAGTGCATCTACAGACTCGCTCAATCCCGGCCTCGGAGTATGTCTCTGAATTCACTCGATCGTCATTTTCAGGCCCACCTCGAATTTCACTCAAGCACCGCCTGCAGCCAGTCCAGATTGATCGTATGTATATGGGTAACTATATAGATACAGAGATACATTGATACATAGATACATAGATGAGAATACAATCTGAATACATGAGTTTTAACAAACGTTGAACGATAAGTAGTAGCTATGATTTCCTGACGCACTAGCAGTGTTTCCAAACAAGATGTTGTTCCTGGACAGCTCAACTGTGATTCGAGGAGCTCCCAGACTTGCCGCCTGGGCTCAGAGGCTTGTTATCGGCGCACCCATCCTTGTCGTAGGCGCACCGAGACTTCTCGCAGGCGCTCCCAACCTTGTTGCTGGTGCTCCCAGACTTGTGTCCAGCGCTCCCAGGTGTTCTCAGGTGCACCCAAAGTTCTCTCAGGCACTCCGAGGTGTTGCCAAACTTAGCACAATCACTCCCATTGTACTTCTGTACCAGTCATCAGAGATCTCAGTTACTTTGAAGGCCGGCCGGAATGCCCACCTAGGGTCTGATACACTCCTGAAATTGACCCTTCTAAGTTTACACTCCACATACTGTCAGACACTTCTGGAGGCTCCCAGAGACTAAAATACATTCTGATGATGATTGTCATTCACCCATCGTACATAGTATCAGCAACGGGTCCGGGGAACCCGCCAGCGGGCCTGGTTTGGAGTAGAAAAATAGTTCGGTTCGGTTCCTGACCGGTCCAAAAACCCGACCCGGAGCATCTTGGAGGGCGAAACCCGTACCCTTACCCCTCAACCCGCGGGTTTTGCCGGGTTTGGTAAGACCTGTCGGTTCCAGACTCTGGTTCTCCTTTTTGGGGTTTTCTATTCATGGTCGCAGTTAGATATGTTACTGTTTTGTGCACAATATTAACTTTGGTACATCATTCTCTTTATTGGTTTCATTGGCAGCCTTTATAATAAAAACAAGGAGAGACATGCTCCCTAGTACATCCTGAAGTTGAGTGTGATCATTTGTTCGTCTTGCATCATGTGTAAAATTCCAGGTCCAGAATAGCCATATTGATTATTAAGGCAGTCATTCAGCCGGAATGTGATCAGTTTGCACATGCGACTCAGCCTACATCATGTGGAGGCCTGATGAAAATACATGATAGTGTTAGGGGAAAATCGCAATGCCGCAACGATTCTCCTGGGATAGAATAGCCAAATGTAAATAGCATGTCGCAAATGACCGTCTCAAATGTGCATATTGGTTCTCACTACTCATGCAATACCCAATTCGTCACCGATTCACAACTCAAAGCCTGTTAAACCCGTAAGCGTTGACCACTTCATATATTCTCCATACTTACGTCCCATACAGGAAATGGATTCAGGTGAACATATTGTATTAGCTCGTAGGTCATGTGTACACAACCTGCACAAAACGTGATAATTGAAGACATAGCTCTGGAAAAAATAGTTGGCATATCTTTTGGAATCCGTGAAAGAATTTTTTTGATTTCACTGATTATATTGTAAGAAATCATAATTCGTCTATGCATGTGCAAGGTTCATACGGGCCATAAGAATGGTCCAAACTCCAAATCAAGTTGATTGACAACTGATCAACACAATATTGTACTGCCTTTTACGAATAAGTGAGAATGCACAATCTAAACTAAAGATAAAATTCACTAATAAAGTTTCACTTAGTGATCACATACGAGTCATAGAATGAGCAGTCATTGGGCCACTCAAATCTGTATGAATGACTGCCATCATGTGGCATACATACACACAACCAACTACATTACTCTGCATTCAGACCGGGAACACATAGTGAGCATTGAGGACTTTGCTTATGGGACATCAGAGAAATCGAGCTGATCGAACTGGATATGGCAAACTGAGTATATTGGGCTATATTATTGGAAAATTAGGTTATCGCTCTACATGCAGTGAATTGCTAACTGAAAGCGCTGAAATGTCACCGCGCTAAGTTATCCATTGCTCAGAGAGCTTCTGCGTCAGTTGATCAAAAATTGATTCGCCATAAAGCATTTGCATGCAACTGAGTATTGGTACAAATTATTCATTGGCTGTCAATAATGACTATATGATTATTAAAGCGACACGAGAATAGCCCCATTTTTACAATCAGCGTCAACCGAGCTTCAATGATTTTTGGATATGCAAGCAATTTATTTGGAAAGTGATTTGCTTGCTGCTATTCATAATCAACAGACTGGCAGGATTTGTAAGCAAAAGAGACCGCGGCGCGGAAACAGCCACATTCTGATACTGATCGTCATTGGTGTGTCAATGATATTTTCTATGGTAAGTAAGTTAATTGGAAACCGATTTGCTCGCTGTTATCCATAACCAAGTATGGGCAGCCTTTACAGAAAAAGAGAAATCGACACGGTAACAGTCACATTCTCAAAGTGAGCGTCAACAGAGCGTCAACAGTTTTTGGTCTTGTAAGTAAGCCCATTGGGATGCCATTTGCTCGGTGGTATCAATAATCAACATGTTGGCAGCCTTGATGGGCAAAAGAGAAAGCGACATGGTCCTATCCCCAGTCTGAAAATGAGAGTCAACAGAGCGTCAACAATTTTGGGTGTTGCATCTTGTATAATCCAAGGGCCATGATACGACATTTACCCATACTCAAAGTAGTGGCAGCCTTTATAGGTATTACTGTGTGTGTTAATACTGCTACACCTCAAAACGAGTGTCAACAGAGTGTCAACAAATTGTCAATAGTGTATCAACACAGAGTGAATAGATTGTCAACAGAGTGTCAACGATTTTGGGTGTTGGATCATGTAGAATCCAGGTGCTCTGCTATTGCATGTACCCGTAATCAACGTATTGGCATCCATTCTGAGCAAAAGCGGTCGCGACATGGTCACAGCACCTGTCTAAAAATGAACGTCCACAGAGCGTCAATGATTGTGTGGGTTGCATCCTCTGTAATCCAAAGGCAGTGCTACGGCATTTATCCATAATTGAAGTATTGGTATTCTTTACAGGCAATATCATATCTATCAATACTGCTACACCAGCAAATGAGCGTCAACCAAGTGTCAACTGATTGTCAATTGAGCATCAACACCGCATCAACAGAGTGTCAACAGCGTGTCAACGATTTTGGGTATTGAATCTTCAATAATCCAAGCGCTTTGCTACGGCAAATATCCATAATCATCGGATTGGCAGTTGTTCTGAGCAAAAGTGTTGGCGACATGGTCACATCCCCGGTATCAAAATGAGCGTCAACAGAGCGTCAACGATTTTGTGTGTTGCACCTTGTATGATCCTAGGGCTGTGCTATGGCATTTATGCATAATCGAAGTATTGGCAGCCTTAATAGGCAATATCGTGGTGTTGATACCGTTGCACCTCAAAATAATCGTCAACACAGCGTCAACAGCGTATCAACAGAGCATCCACAAAGTGTCAACAGAGCATCAACACAGTGTCCACAGAGTGTCAACGCTGTTGGGTGTTGCATAATGTATAATCCAAGGACTCTGCTGCAACATAGACCCAATTTGAACGTATTGGCAGCCATTCTGCGCAAATGAGATCGTGACATGGTTACAACACCTGTCTGAAAATGAACTTCAACAGAGCGTCAACGATTTCGTGTGTTGCATCTTGTATATTCCAAGGGCTGTGCTACGGCATTTATCCATAATTGAAGTATTGGCAGCCTTTTTAGGCAACATAGTGTTTGTCGATACAGTTACACCTCCCAATGAGCGTCAACAGAGCCTCAACACAGCATCAACAGAGCATCAACAGAGCATCAACACAGTGTCAACCAAGTGTCAACAGAGTGTCAACACTTTTGGGTGTTACATCATATATATTCCAAGGGCTCTGGTAAGGCATATGTCCATAATCAACGTATTAGCAGCTGTTCTGTGCACAAGCCATCGTGACATGGTCACAGCACCTGTCTGAAAATGAGCATTAACATAGCATCAACGATTTTTTGAGTTGCACCTTGCATCATCCAAGGGCTGTGCTACGGCATTTACCAATATTCGAAGTATTGGCAGTCTTTATATGCAATCTGGTCTGTGTCAATGCCACTACACCTCAAGCATCAATGGAGCCTCCAGAATGTTTGGTCTTGTTAATAAGGTAATTGGTAAGTGATTTGCTCGCTGCTATCTATAACCAATGTATTGCCATCCACTATGTGCAAAAGCGCGAGTGCCACGGTCACTGCGCCATTCTGAGAATTTCTGTCAACTCAGCTTCAACTGAGGGTAATCTATTGCTGGTGATGCAGATCGGGTAATGAAGGCATCGAATGGATATTTGAGCTTATAATAGAACTATTCACCACTTCCCTGGTCAAAAATACAAATCAGTAAAAGAAAAACATGAATTAAAACATTGTCGATCTTGCAACATACAAAATATGCAACATGTGATTATTGGATATTAAATGATCAATTTTGATTGAGTACTATAATCGAATAACAAAGGGAAGCATTATAGATGAATTTTCGGATGTACCCACTGCAAAACCCGCTGAGAACCTGCCCAATTCAGACGGTTAGGGAGATATCGATGGAACCGTACCCGAATTGACAGTTCGGGTTTATTGACGACCCGGACCCCCAATCTTGCTTCGGTGGGTTTCCCACCCGTATTCGGACACGAAGTGACGGTCCAGAACCGTTGCTAACACTAATCATACCCTATTACCAACAAAATCCAAGGTAAGAAAATATACACTATATCTGTTTTCACGATCATGGTGACATCTGAACAGTCTGTCCTGATGTGTGCACCGACCATGGATTGCAGAGTATATCAAAATCATAGTACAGGTCTAACCTTAATACCAAGGAGACAAAATGGAGGAGACATATTTGGACATCATCCGGAAAGGTGGTTCTTGCTAATATGGGCATTTTCCCAAACAGGAGCTCAGATGTATACCTGGAATGGGGATTACCCACCATGGTGGCACCACAGCCTCATCATCAATGGTACATTGCTAGCTCTCAGATGTTGCACAGACCCAGCAACATTGGAAAACAGTGCATCTAGTGAACGCTAGTCCGAGCAGGAAAAATCAGAGCCCCTGAAGTCATAGTAAACAAATTGGAGTTTTCTGGGAGAGAAGAGTCAGGTGTGATGGAACTGGATGTTAAATACAATTAATGAAAGCTAAGAGGAGGAGGCAGTTTGGAGGGGCAGGGGGGTGTAGTGTGTTCAACAAAAGTGGAAGGCATATGCAACGGCAGAGAGAAGTAATAACTTCACCACTTATGGAAACAGTCAGTCTGACCTGTAGAGCTCGCAGGGTCAATAATACAGCCGAATCGCAATGACATATATTGTGAGAATGAGAGGGAAGTGGAAGAAGAGATAGTGGTTGGAAAGCTTGATAGAGGAATAGTAGAAGAGAAGAGGTCGATGTGAGCAGTGTAGGGTTAGCAACATATCCAACCAGAATAAAGTGTTCCAGCATCGAGCGGCATTTGGAACTGAATGGTTGCAATGGGTCATACTACACGAAAACCCTGACCATTGCAATTGGGCCACTGTTACCACCAAACACTTGGCATTTCAAGTTCACATTTTAGCATCCAATTTTGTATCTAAGTTAAGATCGTATCATGACATGATCAATGTATAGAATATCCAACATTTGCCGCACTTGCACCTCCGGTTGGAAGATTTGAGGATGAACAAATATTTGTCAAGTCACTATGAAATACCAATCAATATAGCCAGGAATATTGGGTTATTTGACAGCGATCCAACGTCTGGAAGTTGAATCGCACAACTGACAATGGGAGGTGGAAGAGCAGATAACATCGCACAATCTAGGCATTGATCATCTCTTGATACGATCAGAACTCAGATAATTGATTGTAGCTAAAGTTGCCGGAATTGTCATTTCCAAACATGGTCCAGGTTCGACGGGGTCAACAAACTGCCAATTTAGGTTACTATCCGGGTACCATCCTGCCGTTAATTACCTAGATCAGGTTGCCTGCACATTCCTGCTCCAGACCTTGGCCTTCCTGTCTGTTCAAACGTGGCCCAAAGGGGTGTACCTGGACACAATCATCAATACTGGAGAGAAGGTTCTGGTGATGGAAAGGGGGGTAACCAGCAGATAATCCAAGATTTTTATAGAGCTTTTTAACAGTGAGAATGCTTTAGAACTGGGGAAAATACAATTCAGTTCCTTGGATTCTGACTGAGTACACTCCGTCCTGGCAAACCACCCACTGAAGACATACCGCGCATGACATGTGGGGGAACACCCATGTAATGAGAGGAGATTGACTGCATTGACTGTACTAATAACAGTTGAAGATATCAAAGTAACACAATTGAGTGGATTTTGGAGACAGTGGGGGAAGAAATAATCCTGTCGGCTGATTTGCACCCAGAGTACAATAAACAAAGCCAAGTATTCTTCCCAATCCCTGTAGTAAACTCCGGCCATGCGTGACCACAATATTCCCAGAAAAGGCTAGAACAATCAACACCAGACCAGAAATAACAACTGTGATATGTACCACTGCCAAGTACAAGGAGGGAAACAGGAAAGGAAGAACTGCAGAAGTAGTAAAGAGACACAAGAAGAACATACAACAGAAATTGCGTACCACACTCACACTGGAAACAGAACTAACTTGCTCCAGGTATGTAGAGTGCATTCCCCTACCAGAGTCCTACTAAATGACGGCCACTATATGGTACCGTGTTTCTGCTTCTACACAAAGACAACTGAGTCGAATGTTACCTTGTGAACCAATATTGCCATCTCAATCATACATGACAACAGAAATGCTTCATACATCAATCCTGAACATTGCAGCAGCATTCAGTGACACCATGGATTTTGAAGCGTCCTTGACCTCTACCACTGTGGCTACGGCCCTCCACTCCTCCACCACAACTTCCACCATGGCAGCCACCATAACCACATTCTCCACCACCGCAACCACTGCCAACACTGCTTCCACCACCACACATATCAGCACTGCAGCCAGCACCACTCTTGCCACCTCGATCGAAGCCACCACCACCACCACTGCAGCCACCACTGGCATTGCAGCCACCCCCACCGTAGCCACCACACCGGCTGCTACCACCACTTCAGCCACCACCAGCACCACCACCACGACCACAGCCACCAACAGCGCAGCCAGCAGCACTGCTGCAACAACCATGACAGCCTCCACCACCACGGCCACCACCAGCGTAGCCACCACCACCACTGCACACACAACCACCAGTACTGAAACGTGGCTCCGGCTCATATAACTGGACTATGAGAAACAATTATGGTCCAGTGTACCTCTCTTCAGGGACACTGTTCTTTCCCACCAGACCTGTCAGATCCCAACAAGTAGCTGTGGTGATTTACACTCAGAAGACCCGTCCCCAAAGAGAGGTGCAGTTCATGCTTGAGGTCTATTGCGGCCTTCGCGACATTGCTGATTTTATCAGTGCCCATGTTGCTCTACTCTGGAACTTCACAGAAAGCAATGTTGACCCGAGCAGGTTGTAATACAAGCTATATAGCCACATCCTTAATGCTCTGGACAGCACCTGCATGGTAAGGGAGATGATAAAGCAACATAACTCTGCCCAACAGAGGAAGACATCAGAAATGCACAAGCAGGCAGAACTCAGGAAACACTATCCTGAACTCCAGGAAAGTCTAACTGATTGCAGTGAATGTGATAAGCAGATGGGATTAACCACAATGATCAACCAAACATCCAAGTTAGCAAAGAGATGCCTCAATCCCACATATGTCAATGGTTTCAGTAAGCTAATCTGGATGTCAATTAGGAAAAAGTTGTATACTTGGGGAACCATCCTGGAAGCTAAACTGTAATTTGATAATGGCTGCGCTGAGATGGAAGATAGAATCAAAAACGTATCTATGGGCCTGAAATAATACCGGGGACTAGTGATGCCACACTTTTAGTTTCCCACCATGGGGAGCCGTGATCACACCAATTGACATCTTACAATTTTACCATCAGTGCCCCCTGCCTACTGTGTGATAAACATACCCCCTCTATCCCCTGAGGAGGGCATCATACCTCCTCAATCAATACAACTAACAAAGGAAAATGAAAGGTGAAAAGTATGGGAGAAATGTTGAAGGGCAGTAGGTGGACCTAGCCAAAAATGGATCTGAGGCAGACACCATCAGTCCTGCAGAAAACGAGGCCGCTTAGATGCCACCGTCGCCCACTGAGACTGAGAATATAATGGACCTGCCAGCTCCCTCTTGGGAAGAGTCGGGGAGAACCATACCAGTTCAGACCGGGAATAACCTCAAATGGCCCCATACTTTCAACCTGGAAGGTAGCAGTTCTCATAATGATGTGACAAAGGATTAAGAATATGTGAGCTGCTTTGAACAATGGATGGACGGCAAGCGGAACTGCAATGGAATGAGGGATGACATGAATATGATGTTGGCACACTGCAACAGAATCGTGAAAAACAAAGCCATACCTAACTTCCAACACACGATACATGCAGACACCTAGTTGAGCATCGAGGTCCATGCACAAAGTACAGCGGCCGCATACATGATCTGTGAGACAATGGTTCAAGTAGATACTTGGCTTGGCAACAGTTTGAAGATTACAAGTGGGCAAAGGCAAAGGAAGGAAACCATGGAGGTTGGCAGGTGACTGCAGGTGCACAAGAAGTGGGAGTCTTATGTTGCCCCATTGAGTATATGGTATTCCATTCGGTTGATGATGTTCCCTTAGGTTGAGGGTTTTGGCGGTGGGTAGATGATATTACTTTTACTTGATTGTTCTCCATTAAGTTCATGGTTTTCCTTTCTGTCTACATTGGTATGTTTCCTGTCAGTATGTATCATTCTTGTGTTCATCCAGATTTGCGTATAGAATCAGAAAGATGAGTAGTGGAGTGCTTCGCACACAGGGCCACAGAGAAGTTGTTCCAGGATACTCCTATTCACACCGCCACCACCAGCACCACTCAGCTTGCAAGATGACTCAGTGACAGTGAATGTATGCATAGACTGTTGTGATGGATGTGGGCTTGGTAACAGGGTCCTATAGAGATGCACAGAAAATGGAGATGAACTGAATGACCAGGCGTATCTAATCAGGTAACCACAAGGTAGATATATTCCATCTCATCTCATATGATCTCATCGTACAACAAATACTAACTGTATGTTTCCCAATATTTGGTCTCACATGCAGAATCTGAGATTTGGTACATCTTCATCGCCAAGTAGTGCGCTATCTTGTCTCCCTTGTTTCATGCTTGTTTAGCCAGCATCGCTGTTTGCCCAAAACAGCTTTGGTGGTCGTGCAAGGTGCTGCAAAGTGTTGATGGCGGGCTGTCTGCCATCTTACTCCACCATTTCACTACAGAGTCATGGTTATTGAAACATCTATAATAGCGAGTATCTGAAATTGCAAAATGACACTTTCAGGTTCAATGTAGATACAAAGTGTTTGAAGTTGCTCGAGTATTTTTCATCCCTGCATTTCATGCCACTTCAGTCTCGTCAAGTTGATCAGTATCACTTTAACGCAGCACTTGGAAGTGGTACTGAGATAATGGCATCAAGTGTTCATGATATAAGGGGCAAATACAGCTTGCACATTCTGGAGTTTGAACTGCACGACTCCAAATTTCACTAACCACGCTCAGGCGCATACAGATGTTCGGTTAGACTGCTCTTCCTTCATTGAAATAATGTGATTGGCATTCTTGAGGTTCTGTGTATGGATGATTTTAACTTAGAGTCATGTGTTACATATTTGTGTGATCTGGGGCAGAGGATAATGGTTCTGCTGTGTAACATGCAAGACTGTGTGATAGTCAACCCATAGTCACAGGCTATTGTATTATTTTGTTGCAAATAACAGAAAATCTTTTCGCAATAATGATCACCAAATGAAACTTTTGATTGGTTTCTGTTGCTGTAAGGCTTGAGAGTTGTCTACACAACATTCAGAGGGTTGTAAATATTACCATATAGTGACTTCAAGCTTCGTTCTAATGCCACTTCATGGGTTCTTAGCCCCAGACATCCGAGATTATCTACCATTCCTTGGTTCAAGTTGCATACAAAGTCCTTGCATATCAAGGAGATACAATTTCCATCAGCGCAATGTGCTGTCGCTGTCCCAGCATTGGTAAATTAGCATATGTTTCTGATTTGCACTAAACATCAGTAATGAAGACTCGGGAATTTACGGTCAAGCTGTTTGGCAAGAGACCAGCAAAAAATCACTAGTCTAGGAATATTACGTTATCGGTGAGTAAGACAGTCAGTCATTCCAGGAAGCAATGATGTTTTTCTACCACAACTATCACTGCTGCTTCCTGCTTACTTATCCATTATTTGGGTATAGAGTAACCATCCTATAGGGAAATGTGAATAGTGACCCCTCAAGTGACTGTCAGCAGGTTACTGTAAAAGCACGGACATCAACGTCTAGTCGGAGACAGCTGAGATGGTATAAGGTTGCACACGAGACTGAGGGAGTATAGATGAGGAGTCTGGTAGTAACATATTCGATACTGACCTAAGTGTCGTACCGGGAGATCGATATACAATGGCGCCTAAACGGTCTCGGAACACGTGTCGCTGTTTCATTATCTCTCTCCTTAGGCGCAGACCTCCTGGGCTGCCAAAGCCAGTATATAAGAGAAACGAAAGAAAGGAAACAACGAATGAAACTTTCATCGTACCTATGTGATTGTACCAATCTATATGTCGCACAACCGATCGGTATGCAGAAGGGCGACCATATGGCGGATTAGGCCCACGGGGAACCTCTACCTCCAGTATTATGTGGTAAACCCTGTGACGACGCCATTATACTGGGGCGAAATCCAGTCACAAGAGAAGAGCTGGAACTGAAGAAAGAATTTAAAACAAAACGTCAAAACCGCTTCCGTGTCGTCCTTACCTCTGCCCCCAACTCAATACCCCACTTCCGTGGCCAGTCCAGATGCTCTCGGTGGAACTCGTCAACCAGATCTCGGTAGTTTTCCAGGTGTTCCGCCAGCTCCCAGCTGGTGTGTAAGTGGTTGTAAGCGCCCCATTGGACAAGATAATGTAGCCTCCGATTGCACCGCATGCAGTCGAGTATGCGGTTGACTTCCTATTCCTCTATTTCCGCGACTATCATTGGCCGCTGTTCTGATGATTGCTGACCTCCGACTGGCGGATTGTAACGATTGAGAAGCGATAGATGGAAAATGTTGTGGTTCCGTATTGTACTCCCTAAGTTACGTGCGTAAGCATTCTTATTGATGATCTCACTTACCGTATACGTTCCTGTGCGATTGTAATCGAGCTTCTTTGGACGCCTGGATGTTATCAAGTTCCTGGCCGATACTCATTCGGTGTCTCCAACCGCAAACGTCATGCCTTCATGTCTGGCATATGACGATTGTCGCTCCTGAGCCTCGATTAAGTTTACCTGGATAGTTCTGTGAGTCTCTCGCACACCTGTGATGCACGAGTCGGCCTGCACTTGTGATCTGAAACTGGGGACCTTGGGAGGCTTAAATTGCATTGTGGGATGGTAATTGAAGTTCGCCCAGAAGGGTATCGTTAGCCTGGAATGGTGGATGGAGTTTTTGTAGGCACTCTCTCCCAGCGGTAACAATTCGACCGAGTTGTCTTGCTCATAGTTGCAAAAGGCTTGGAGGTACTACTCAATCATAAGGTTCTGCCCCTCGCTTTGGCCATCCGTCTGCGGGTGGAAGGTGGTCGAGCGGCAGTAATTGATACTGACGTTGGAGCACACTCTGTTCCAAAATGGGCTTTAAAACACTTTGCAGCGATCGTTGGTGATAATGTCTAGTACTACTTGTTTGCAGAGCACGTGTTCGAAGAACATTCGTGCTAGCTCTGGTGAGTCAAAGTCCTTTCTACAGGGGAAGTAGATCGCCATTTTGGTCAAACTGTTGACAATTACCAAGATCCCAGTGTATCCCGATGGCATTCACTCTGGCAAGTCGGTAATGCAATCCATAGTAAGTTCCTCTCAGGCACAAGGAGGCGGTGACAGAGGCATGTTGAGTCAAGAATGTGTGTGACACGGTACTTTCTTTTTGTGGCACAACTCGCAGCTGGCAACAAACTTCCATACCTCTGACTCCATCGCAGGCGTATAGAAATCGCGGGATACCAGCGCGGAAGTCTTCAGGGCTTCGAAGACACCGGATTGGAGGTTTTAGTGTAACGGGCTGGTCACTCTTCTGTGCAGTGCCCCGGGTACGTATATCCACCTCTTATAGGTGAGTGCTCCGTCAATTGATCTCAATTGACTCTCATCTGCGGTCGAAATATCTAGCAAGGTTGGCCGTATTTCTGTGGCTGAAATGTCGCTCTCCTGGGCTGCCTTGATTTCCGCAAGAAGGTCATCATATGATTTGGTAACGGTGGTCGCTGCTAAGGTGGCAAGGAGCTTTGCAGTCATATTCTCATAGCTGATCTCATAGTCGGGTGGTCTCAATTGTCCATCTCCTGGGTTCTTCTTGCCTTCCTGTTGTTCGATAACGAAGTCGTATGAAGGGACGATCTCCGCCCATCTAGCCTGCCGCCGGGATTGCACTTTTGATGTTTGGAAATATTTGAGGTTCTTATAGTCGGAGTGTAGGAGGAGCTTTTGGTTTACTCCTTCGAGGTGGTGGTGCGATTGCTTCACGATGTCCTCTATGGCCAAGAGCTCCAAATCGTAGGTGTCGTAATTCTGTTCAGCACCTGTGTATTTCCGGGAGTAGAAGTTGACTGGTCTGTGACTCCCGCAACTATCATACGGGCTGAAATAGCCGGTATGGCAAAGCCGGTTACATCGGTCTGTAGAATAATCGTCTTTGGGGGGTAGAAATTGTTGAGAATGGGTGCATCGGTGTAGGCCCTTTTCAACTTCGGAAACGCAAGTTCGGCATCTCAAGTCCATTCACATTTGACCTGTTCTGACGTCCTGGAGTTTTCTGATTCCTGTAGTAGATCTGATCTCGGCGTTGTTACCTTTGCATATTTCCTGATGAATTGCAGGCGGAAGTTTGTGAATCCAAGGAGCACTTGTACGTCCTGGACGGACTCCTGGGTTGGCCAGTCCTCAATCATTGATATGCCGTCCGATTCCCTAGCAATCCCATCGGGGCTAATGACAAATCCGAGAAAGCAGACCTCCAAGACTCCAAAACAACCGTGTACGCTTTTATCATAGAGATCAAATTCTCTTAGTGGTTCCGGCACTTTTTGTACCTGCTCTTCGTGCTCCTCTTCATTGGTCGACTAGATCAGTATACCATCAAGCTAGGACACAGCAAAGTCATCAATGTAAGGCCATAGGCAATGGTCGATATAGGCTTGGAAAGTATCTGGTGTGTTCGTCAACCCAAACGGCATGACTCAGTACTCCAAATTCCCATACTGAGTGCGGAACTCAGTTTTTTACTTGTCGCCTTCCTTGAATATGATAAGGTGATTGGCGTTCCTGAGGTCCAGTTTCATGAAGATCCGGGTTCCTCGCAATCTGTCGACCATGTCCGAGATCAGAGGGACATGGTATCCGTTCTTCACGGCGGCTGTGTTGAGAGCTTGGGAGTCCAGACAGAGCCGCAGTCCGCGGTCCATCTTCTTTCCAAACATGATTGGCGCTCCTGCAGCCGACGTTGATCACTGGATGAATCCATTGACTAGGTTTCTTTCGATTTAGGCCTTGAGGGTTTTCATCTCGAATTCTAAAGGTTTATAGATTGGGCCATGTCGGATATTGAATTCCGGTTACAGATCAATCATGTGGTCAATTGGCCGGTGGGGTGCAACAGTCTCTGCTCTATCTTTGGTGAATACATGCACATTGTTCTTGTATCTCACGGGGATATGACCTCCATCATCAGTAGACACAGTACCTGTTCTGGCATCTTTACATTAGCTTCTATCTCCGATTTGGAATTTGGGAAGATGATTGGGAATGAAAACCAGGGAGCTGCACATCAAGCGGTTAGCCCAGGAACGAGCCAGACCCTGCGAGTCCAGCAACCTCCCATCGTGACTCGGTCAGCGGGTAGTAGTCATTCAAGTATACTTGAGTCAGGTTCCTCTTCAGCCGCCATTACCGCCGCTACTCTCAGCTCACTGGTCCAGCGCTTTCGGTTGATCGTCTCAATCACTCCTACATCGTCCAAAGTCATGACCTCCATAGTCCCTCCCGGCAGTCCACAGCATGCCCCAATTGGTAGGGCGAATGTCTCGATTGTCTCATCGCTAGCTAAGAGATCGTCGAACGCGGTTGCTCCACGTATCTCAATGTCTGGATTAGAACTGTTCTCACCGCTCTGCTTTGGTTTTCCATCTGGATCCACAGGGATCTCCGATGTCGAGTTGATTGTCGGCGTACACCCCCCAATGTCTGGCAGCCGTACGTTAGTTCTATCGTCATACCAACCTGTGTATAGTGTTAGCACCGGGTCCAGAAAACCCGGCCGCCATCCGGGTTTTCATCTGCCGTTCGGTTCGGTTTGTTTCTGTTCCAGACCCGGCGAAAAACCGGACCCGGGCTATCTTGGCGGGGTTGTTACCCGGACTGGACATGGAACCGTGGGTTTTCGACTGGGTTGGAATCGGCCCGTCATTCCAAATATATGGTTCCTGCACTTTCCGCTCCAATTCAGTATTTTAGTCATGATCGTATCATGATATGGTCAGTACGTAGATTGTGTAGTTTTATGCGCTCTTTCACCTCCTGCTTCCAGATTTGTGATCTGGCCAACATTGGCAAAATCGCTGTGAAATAACATCATATTTAAATCGAAATTCGCAGGATTTCGACAGCAACTCAACGTATATTGGTCCGATCGCAAATCTGACAGCGGGAGGTGAAAGAGCGGCTAAATGTTCACAATCTACGTACTGACCATATCACAATACGATCATAACTCGAACATTTAATTGGAGTGAAAATTTTAACTTGTTATGCCGGTGGTTAGTGGTAAAACCGACCCGTTTCCAACGGTACAGGTTTTTCGTGGGGTCAGATGCGTTGCCATGGTCCTGTTTTGGGTAGAACCGGACCCAGGGCCGACCCGTCAATTTGGACCCGTTGCTAATACTAGCTTCGTACCACTGCACTATCCTACCTAATCTGCGAGCCTCCCCTTGGCCACTTGGGGATCTTCAGGAAGTTATTCGGCCGGTATCCCAGTCGATCTCCGGCTTGCAGGTTCTGAACAATGGTAATCCCAGACCTAGGTCGTATGCCCTCACTGGCATGACCAGCAGCTCTGGTTCGTGGATCGGGGCTAAGTGATCCATATATTGGCCCGTCTTCTCCGTTTTGCAGCTCTCATTAGCATGCGTAATCACCTGACGATCAAAGTCATGAGTAGTGATGTGCGCTGCTTCGTGGGGTAGTCTAAGTCAATTGAAAAGTTGTAATAATATAAAGATACATGTAGCGCCGCATTCAATGAGTGCTTGAATTGGTTGCAATTATCCGTGTTAATCTCAGATCTGGACTTTGTGTATAATGTGCGATGAATCTGGTCTTACAGTTCCACGCAAATATTGACTTGCCATGAGAGCTTCCAGGCTCTCTAAGACAACCCTTGGCCTTAGTAAAATCCGATGGGGTTGAATTTCCTGTAATGTTACCATCAATGCCCTCGTCCCGAATGACTTCAGTCCAACCTCCCGTTCGTCCATCCTCTCCGGCCGAGCGAGATACTGAGCGAGATAGGCTAGTTTATTAGTTGTTGACTGTTGCAGGAAGGGTGGCGTGTGATTTGTTTTCGGTCTTGTTGAGGAGCAAGGTTTTCGGTGACGTTGGTGGGTGTATATTTCGTGCTCTGGAATGTTTTGTGTTTTGGTGACCTGTGGCGTATGCATTTTCCTTCCGACTTCCGAGTTTCCTAGAGCTCTGGCGAGACCTAAGTCTCTCGACTGCGTGTATCATCCTTATCCGACTTTGACTTGTCAGGATGCGGTGCCTCGGCTGGCTCGGATATGGGAGATGCGCAGTTGCATTTCTTGCCCCCTTGTTGAGATGATTCTCCCGACCGCCGTTGCTGTTGTTGTGGCTGCCGCGGTTGTGGCTTTGTGCCGTCCGGCTTAACTTCAGATTCAGCAGCGCAGTCCAAATGCTCATCAATGTTGTCAAAACTTCAGTTCTTTGGCGTCCGCTGCTTGAACCTGCACTTAAGTCCTGGTCGTAGTCCGCGTCAAGCGATTTTGTAAAGGTTCTTGACATACTACGGCAGCCATCCCTCTGCTCTCCGATTAGCATTGATTCGATTGGTGTAGACTCTCAGAGGCTGATTCACTTCTTGATGGAAGTTGGTCATGCACTTCATTGGCGCCTGGAGTTTTACGGTGTTGTCGCCATACAGCTTTTGCATTTCTTCCGAGAAGGCCTCGAAGTCTTCCAAATAGGGGTCTGAGTCTCTCCGTAAGGCTCACAGCCACACCACTGGGCTCCGTCATCTATGTCTTGATCTGTGTCGGGTCCGGGTGATTGTTCCATGTGCTCATGACGCTCGCTCAATGTTTGACTTTGGTGTGATCTCCGTGAGTGAATAAGTGCACGTGGGATTGGATGTTCGGTCGTAAGCTGTCGAGGAAGTTATCATGCTCTTGTGTTCCGCCGCAGTACTGTTCAGGATGGGTCATATGGATGAATTTTATTTTCGTTGCTTCCGGTCAAATAGACTCTCTTCGCTATTCCCGGTTTGCTTCCATCCACTTGGCATGCCGCACACATAGTTGAGTATTCTATTGAATGCCATTGTGGAGCATTTCCGGCTGTTCCTCCATCATCTTTCGCATTGACGCGATCTCGGAATGAGTGGTAGGTTCGGGCTCCCTGGGGTTGTCAGTCAGAATGTTGCTCAGGTTGTCGCCTAGGCCCTCGCTCAAGGCATCTTCCACATTGGCAGTGTTTTCTTCGTGGTCGTGATCGTCCTTGTGGTGGATCTTGTCCTGCAGAAGTACGGAGACTCCTCGGGTGAGAATAGGAGTTGCTCGGCCGAAAGGTGATCCTGTGATTTCCGTGCTTGACCATATACAAGGCAAGGGCAATTGACCTCTGGCAGCATTCCTAGGAGGCATAGTAGATGATTGACGGAAGAACTGAGGAGATCTGTTCGTTTCCTGTCGATTGTGTTGTTTTTTTGACAGTAGGAATAAAACTTGTATATTCTCGTGAGCGGAACGTATCCGATGACTGAAAATTGAATATACTGTAAAGGCTCATATGCCTACATCGAGTGGCAGAGGTTTGAGATGGTATATGATTGCATACACGAGCGGGTGAGTATAGATGGAGAGTATAGTAATAAGATATTCGATACTGATCTAAGTGTCGTACAGCGCGATCTATATACAATGCCGCTTACACGGCCTCGGGTTACCTGTCGCCGTGACATTGACAGAGTATACAAATCCACAGCATGCATTTCAGAATAGTTTCATTACCTAATACAATAACGTCAAATCAGATTGATCTCCTTATGGTTTTAGCTGGAGTACAGTGTTAGGAATGGGTCCAGGAAACCTGCCAGTGGCCTGGGTTATGACTGAGAAACCAGCTCTGTTTGAGCCAGGCCAGTCCAAAAATGTAATCCGCATTATCGTAATAGGGTGGTTATCATGACCTGACCAAGGATCATGGGATTTTGGCCAAGTTGGAAGCAGACCCCGGGTCAAACTGAACCGTTCCTACCGGTTTGACTGGAATTGATTTTTTGCGAATTGATTCTATCATGACATGATGAATATGCAGATTGCGCAGTTGGGCCAGGTCTTTCAGTTCCACCATGCGGATTTGCAATCCAACTAATATTGGTTAAGTGTAAGTGAAAACAGCGATAATTTGTATCAAAATTGTTGTATTTTCAATGGTAACTACAATAATCATGGTTGGAGCTCAAATCTGAAAATGCGACGTATAACAGAGGCTCAGACTACACAACATACATATTGATCATGTTACGATATGATCAGAAGTGTAATGCTTTATTGCATCTAAAGTTGTGAGGATGTGTTGCCAGATTTTCGGTGGTAAAACTGGCTCAATTGCAATGGCCCAGGAGATGATGTGTTGGAACCAATTGCAACATTTCGAATCCAGTCGCAATCCTAACCCGGAACTGTTGCAATCACTACAGCAGTACGACTGTTATTCCTGTTGACTGTTCATGTTTCATACCAATTGAAATAAATATCTTATATTCCGTTGCTCGCCAGAGTTGTTCCACCAATATCTTGCTGTCTGATATTGGAACTGTGGAATTTCTAGCCTTCATACCACTACACTGCGATTCCTGATTAATATGCTTCCCCTTTCATCTTTCCTGTTAGGAGAAACTTTGTAAAAGGTTGCCAAACTGATCTCCAATGTTTATTTATTAAACAATGGCTATTTTAGTAATATATGGTATGCTGACATTGGAACAATCTGAACCAATTGTTTGTGGACTGCATATGAGTAATGTATCGATCAACTTGAGATTAGAGTCATTCAGTCCCTGGAGGTACACAATCTGTGGTAAATCACTATCACAAGTTTAACTGTGTGCTGGTCTGCAGGGTAGTTAGAGGCAATTGACATGTTGTAGCGTAATTAAAATGCTTGCAGTACGGCAATGAAGAATTGCTCATACATGCCGAAACTTGTTGTGAAAAAGTTGAATTTGCATTTTTTGAACTTGGTGTGATCAGTGCAGGATGGTGGATTTGTGGGAATATTGAAAGAACATCAGAGTTTTTGAGACTGCTAACACAACCAACAGCCGGAGTGAAATTGGGAGAGGTTGAATTTCCTGTCAGTTTGCCATTATTACACTCGTACCAAATAACCACACTATAAGAAATAACTTATCTATCTTTGTTTACTAAGTCAGATAGTAGAAAAGTTAAGTGGTATTTTGGTTATTGACTGTCAAAAGAGTACTGCTGTTGAATTAATTGGCTGACTTCGGGAGGAGTGAGATGATCAGAGAGTGTAGTGGGTGTATATATTGAACAGTGCAATGTATTTTCTATCAATAGCCCACTGTGTATGGGGTATTCTTTAGACATCATTGTTACTGACAGACTCTACCAGACTCTGCATATGGCAGAGTATCTGTCATTGTTCATAGTTATTGAATGATTTGGCTCCTTTCGAGCAGGTAGCTTAGATATGACTAAGAAGACTTTGCCATTCATGCCACCATGTTGAGATTATTCTCCTGACTGTGAATGTTATCGAGGTGTCATTTACCACTGTAGCTTTCACCTTCCTGTGTGCAGTCAGAACAAGCTGCATGTCTAATACCCACTGCCATGAAGCCACATCATCTGCACTGTTGTGTCTCCAAATCCTTGCTGCATATATTACCTGGTTGCAGTAAGCTTCTGATGAGAACAAACAGATTTTTGTCAATCCGTGGGAGTAATTCTACTGCTGTTTAGATGTCATTAATTTGATCATTATAGATACTGTCCTGTTTATTTTCATCTTGGACGAAGTCAGCCCAACACTTCATTACCATATTCAGTCTCAAGAGGATACCACGATTTTCATTGAATTGTTATTCCATGAGGGCATTGAAGCAGGCGTGGCTCCTCCATCAGACTCTCCAGTGATCTCAGTAACACTGTACAAGATGGGAATGTTGAATCTGTCACCGTTCATTGTCCACAAAATTGTTCCCAGTTGTAAGAAGGCTCACTGCAGATGAACCATTGTCTGGATCTCTCTGCGGCCTGCAGTGCACTTGAAACAGGTTGTTAGACTGTAATTTACAAAGGAACAAATGCAGCTGGTTGGCTACACTACAGCACCGCATTGTAATTAGCCAATTGATGATTGTAATGTTCCTTACTGCTGGTCAAGTACAATTGCTTTGGTATTCATAGATTTCCTCTATCAGCTCAAAATCGTACTCAAAGGGTTGACTATTAGGTTTTGTTTGATTTTTGGCATCTCTTAAAATTCTTGCATTAGGTTTAGCTCTGGTGTGATTATGTAAGGTGTGGTTGGCCCTCACTCGAGAATGGAATAACCTGAGAGCTTCTTATGAGTCTTACTCAGCTCAGCATCTGTTTCAGGAATGTTTCCTTCATCACCGTGATGAATATTATAACATCTTTTACTGTGTGGGAATAAAGTGAGATTTTGTTTAAAATTACAGGTTTCACAGTAATGAGAAGACAGTAGGTTTTCCATGCTGCAAAGTATACTAGCCTTTCCCAATTGCCGTTGCGCAACATGCTTAAGAGACATAGTAGAATAATAATCGAAAACAAATTGCTATTCAGACTTTTCACTTTTGTTGGTTTTGTAGTCTTTGAAATTGGGGATATACCTTGTGAATTGGTGTAAGTACAATATACACAACGAATGCAATATTGAACATATTTTAAAGAAATATCTACCTGCAATCACATGTGGATGTATGATACTATGGTACAGTTGCCTCCATTTGGGAGTGAGAATATATCTAGTACAGTAAGGGGAAAAATATTAAACAAATGTCTACACACAACAATGTTGATAATAACGATGTGGTACAAGCCGATCTGACTATTGTTAGGCATGGGTCCTAGGTAAGCTACCATAGGTCGGAATTTGCAGAATATGAATTCTTCAGTGCAGCCTATCACCGATCCAATATAGTAAATAACTACCACTCCGTGGGCCAGTACTTCACCCGTACGCATCAATCTGCAGGTTTGGCCAGGCGTGGCTGTATCCGTTGATTCTCATTATCGATTCTGGCATTCAACTAGTTCTAGAACTTATTGCATTCAGATATCATACTTCTAATTGCAAAACATTGACCTGTGTACATCATTTTCTATTTTGATGTATTGTGCTACATGATTATTAAACTAAGTAGAGACATACACCCGACAGGTCATGAAAATGAAGGTCAATGGAGCATTATCGATTGTTGGTCTTCCATCCTGGGGAAACTGCATTGTGTTCGGTTGCAGATATTGATGAATGTCGTAATGTCTGCCACTGTATGCTGCAGAGAACGTGACATGCTTACTGCTGAGGCATGAAACTGAGTGTCAACAGAGTGTGAATGATTGAGGGTCATCGATCATTGCTATTTATTCTGTGATTTGGCTACACCAGCAAAAAACATTTCCATCAGGGTGGAATGGCTGCATCAGAGTGAACGAGCTCCGTCAGAGCCGTCAGAGTCAGCCCAGTGCCAGATTACTCTGCACCCGGGGTCAATACCAGGAGTCGCATTGTATATCTCCTTCCGATCGCGATGTAATTTCTCCTCACATTCATTCAACGTCAAGCTCGAGGAATGTAGGAACATGGTGGGAAGATATGATACTACCCGGCCGTGAGGATGCATGCAATTGCGTGAATTCACGAACTCTCGGAAATTGCTAGCAATATGAAATGTTGGGATAGATCAAGTGTGTATTTTCGTTGTTTGACAAGCTGAGATGAAAATGAATTGCTGTCTATCTACTCTGGGGTCGCCCGAATATATACTCCGCGTTGCTCATGCCCTCTCCGTTACCCCGGTATCTCTGTACGCCCACCGTCGCTCCCTACCGATATTCTTGGACAGCGTGTTGGATCTAATTTGGAGATGAACTTGGAGTCCGAGATCGAGTGAACTCAGCAATGCACTTGGAGGCTGAGTTGGAGTGAATTGAGAGATGAACTTGGAGGTGGTGATCGATTGAGTTTGGAGATGCACTGTGAGGACAAGATGGACTGAACTCAGAGTTGGTCTCGGAGGCGGTGACAGAGCAAGTTTGGATATGCACTTGCAGGCCATGATCGAGTGATATTGGAGGAGTACTTGGAGGCAGTCGATTTGCAGGGAGGTGCGACGTCCGCTGCGACTCTATTCACTGGTTAATATGTGATTGTGGGAATGTAAAGAGTTGAGTACAACATCCGCCGAGAGATGAGAAACTGGCTGGGAGCCGGGGACTGTCGATCTTGGGATGATGCTGCACTTGGTGTATACTGTACTCGCTGTTAACTCATCATTATGGCATGGAGAGATAGAGAGGGATGACTTAACTTGGTGTTCTTCGGTGATAGGAGAGTTTAGCACATGAAAGAGAGAGATCAGAAGAGATAGGGGAAATCATCATGAGAAACTGGGACGTAGAGAATTTTGTGTGAGAGTCAATTGCCCATCCCTGATACGGCAGGTACGAGTCCCAATCTGGCGGATAATAACACCGATACGAGGTTATCTAAACCCAATCATGCAAGTCGTAATCCTGATTTCGCATAGCTGCTCATACGCTCCCTATCGTTCTTATCATCATCCCCCATCTCTCTCTTACTCATCCACAACTCTACCATCATCGCAATAACACATAGTTAAGTCATCCCTCTCTCGCGATGCCATTATCATGAGTAAGGACTGAGTGCAGCATACACCAAGTACAGCATACACCAAGTACAGCATACACCGAGTACAGCATTCACCTGAGATTGTCTGTCGTCCCTTCATTCTCACAATTTCAAGTTGACCCCTGAATGTCCCTTCAGGTTCCGGTCTACCTCCCAACCGATCGACTGCCACCAGCCAGTTCTCCATAAGATCTTCCAAAGTCAAGTTACCTCGTCATATTCCCACTGTTTCCAGTTAACTATCCAATGAATAGAGTCTCAGCACCTGGCGCGTCTCCAGATCGACCACGTCCAAGTACTCCTCCAATCTCGCTCGATCATAGCCTGGTATAAGTGCATCTCCAAACTTGCTCGATCACGGCCACAGAGTGGATGGCTCAGTTTATTCAATCTCGGTATTCAATTGCATGTCCAAACTCACCTGATCACGGGATCAAAGTGCATCTCCCAAATGGCTCGATCACAGCCTCCAAGTGCATCTCTGAGGTCACTCAATCTTGGTCTCCAATTGCATCTCCAAACTTGCTCGATCACGGCCTCACAGTGCATCTCAGAGTTCACTCCACATCGGCCTCCAAGTGCATCTCCAAACTCGCTCGATCACAGCCTCAGAGTGGATTTCTGAGTTCACCCCATCGTCAATTTGAGGTGCACCTGGACTTGCTCTCAAGCACCGCCTGCAGTCAGGCCAGGTATACCGTGTGTAGATGGGTAGCTATATAGATACATAGTCACAGAAATGAGAATACACACTAAATACCTGACTGTGATTCGAGGTACTCACAGGAATGTTGCCGGCGCTCGCAGACGCTCCCAGGCTGGTTGTCGTCCGCGCTCCCAGTTCCTCCGATGGCCAGCCGGACTGCCCTCCTAGGGTCCGATACTCTCCTGAAATTGACGCATCTAAGTTTACACTTCACATCCTCTTTGATACTCCTTGAGGCTTCCACTGACTAAAATGAATTTTGCTGATGCTATGAAACATGACCAACCGCCATGGAGAAGGGAAGAGTGTAATTCTCCGGCAGAGGGTATAAGGTTCCATCACAGCCGTCAGAGCCATCCAGAACACCCGGGAGATTGTGACGGAAACTTGAGTTGTTACTGATATATTATTGAGTATATACGAAGTTTTGACAGTTCTTTTGGATAAGAAGACTTCTATACACTGAGTTGCAGCAGTGGAAATAGAATACGTTATTACTGTCCGGGAGGCTGTTGGGTGAATGTTGGTTGCTGAGCTGCTAATATAAGTTCACAGTTGCTGGTATGTAGATGTCTGTGATCAGGCACTGATTACATTTTCCACAACACAAGACCAAAAATTGTTAACACTCCTTTGATGGTTATTTCAATGATGTGGCATGGAGTGTGTTCCAATTCTTTTTGTCTATAATAGCAGGCAATACATAGATTCTGTAGAATCACTATGACCTCACAACAGAAGTACCTAATCTATGAGACCATAAATCATCAATGGTTTTTTGACAATAAGTTATCGTTGATAGTAGCAGTGTCATCACTACTGTTTTTGCCGATTAAGGCTACCAATAAATACGATATGATTCAAGTCTTCTGCTAATAACCTGACTTACCATGGAAACAATTGTTGACAATGTGTTGAGCCATATTACGGCACTAGGGTGTATGGAATATCTAATCCTTCAAATTGCCATAGTCAATCATTAATGACAAATTTGGCACCCTTTTTATTCCAATGATTTGGTTTCTGCTTAATGATCAAATTGTTCTTTAATAATACATATAAAGATATTCCTTCAAACATACTGTAAAGTGTCTCCTAATTATAGATAGTAATCTTTTCAAATATCCTGTTTATTGTGATCAATGATCATCTTCACTGCCACAAGTGCTCAATAGGCTTCTATCATCTGAGAACTCAATGTTAGCTGCATTACCACACAGCAGATAGTGTACTAACCAGTGGATATTTCTTCATCAGTCCACAAATCTGGAATACAATCTTGATTGTGCTTGCTATTCTTAGCATAAATCAAGATTGACAAATTCAGTGTTGGGTACGGCAGCATGTTAATGTACATATGTAACTGCCACACAGACTATTTCGGAACCTTGTGCTCACTCCCAGTTGCCCGGTGTTGAAAGTGGTGTTTTGGGCAGTGTTGCCATTGGTACTGGTGTTGGCATTCAGAGTTGGTAAGGTAGAGATCCACTTGGTTCTTTGCTTCTCCAGCATGTTTACATATTCTTCCATGCACCCTTGCAGCATGGATGTTAGCAATCTGGGTGATGTTGATGAACTTTACCTATGTGTCTGTCTATTGCTGCCTTCACAATTCAATTCTGAGGAAACTCAACACTGCACTTTCCGAGCCCTTGGACTGCGTTAAAGGTGTTTTGAACTTGTATTGCATTTCTTGCATTCCTGGGTGCCAAAACGCTCCTGTGTCTATTTGGACCATATCCAAGACATGGCCCATGTCATCCTGTTCGAGAAGTACCTGACCTAACTTCCTTGCCATTGTGGCAGTCTTATTGAAAACCTACAAGAAGTTAAGTGCAGCTGCTAATGGCGAGATGTAGCTAATACATCTACCGTACACACCGCCATAGCCTACTATGTTGCCTTTAAACCATGTTGTGTCGACTCCAAACGATGCATATCAGGAAGTTTGGCACATTACCCAAGCTAACCCTTTCATGATGTTCAATTTCATGGTGTTTGCAGACAAATGTCAGGGTAAACCGTAATTGGTTGCTGTTACAGGTAGCTATATATTGGCCATGTAGCGACCATTGTATACCTACGCTACACTATCCGGCTGGTTGACAGCTATCTGCCTCGATCTGGGTATACTCAGAGCTAATTATATACTGCTTGATGTACTTGCTGCGGTGGGTCTCACAGAACACAGGAAAATCCAAGTTCTGAGTCGAATTGTCAATAGCTGCTACAGCAGCATTGTCGTCAACTAGCTGGTGTCTGCCCTGGTGATGTGACCCATCGATGGCTTCATAGGATGAAATAGCCATTGGTTACTTCGATTCATATCCGCTCTCAACTTGATGGGGTGTTTGTGTAGCCATGACTTGAGGGTGTCGAAATGGAGAGCAGGATGACAACACAAAGAGGTGGGAAGCCCTAAGGGATATATAGTTTACTTCCAGCCGAGATAGAATGGGTAACTTGCAGCTTATACGGTCTACTGAAAAGGAATCCAGCAGTATATAGCTGAAAGAGTGTGTCTTTTCAAACAATCAACCAAATTTCAATACATCCGTCCTATGAGTCTTAGCAACACCATTGAGTTACATGTCATCTGTTCGGTTTCGAACTACATCTGGGACTCTCGTCCAGGTCAGGAACTGCCACGTAATCGGACCCACTCTGTCTTTGCAGGGTTTTTACCCACACCGGACATTGAACTGTGAGTCTTTGGCTGGGTTCGAACCCGACCGTGGTTCCAACAGTTGGTTTCCTCCACCTTTGGCTGTAATTCACAATTACAGTTCAGATTGGATCGTGACATGGTCAATACATAGATTGGGCAGTTTTATACACTATTTCCACTCCTGCTTTCAGGTGTTGAATCCGCCCAGTATTAGTTGAATTGCTGGGAAATAACTCCACAATTCAAGCAGATTTGGCATCTGTACAACAAACATTGTTAGAATCGCAAATCTGAAAGCCAGAGGTGAATGAGCTTATAATTTTAGACAATTTACGTATTGATCATGTCACGATATGATCGTAAGTCAGATAAATAATTGGAGCCAAACTTGTGATGTTGAAATACCGGGTTTTTGATGGTTAAACCGCCCGAACGGTGACGGTGGATGTTTGTTTGTGGTGACAGATGTTGCAACATCTAGGTTCAGTGTCGGAACCAGACCAAGTGTTAACCACAGTTCCGGGTTACGCGGCTTTGGTCCGGGTTGTACCCGGTCCGAAGACCCCCATCTGGTTCAGGACCCGCCAATGAACTCAACCGGGAAACTAGCGCTGGGTTATTACCCTGACTGGACCAAAACCCTGGGTTTTGTGGCCACGTAGAAATCGTACCGCGGCTGCATTTCGGAGTTGCTCCATTTTTGGCTGCAATTAATTATGTAAGTTCTGATTGTATCGTGACATGATCTATAAGTAGATTGCGCAGTTTTTGTCGCTTTTGGACTGGGCACTTTAAGATTTATGATGCGACTGATACTCGTCGAGTGGCTGTGAAATACGCGTAGATTTCAAGCGAAATTCCTGGGTTTTCGACCGCGACTCAATGAATGGGGGTCAGATCCCAAATCCGAAAGCGGGAGGTGAAAGAACTGCGAAAACTGCACAATCTACATATACATTATGTCATGACACGATCAGAACTCAAATACCTAATTTGAGCCAAATATCTGCGCTTGCACAGGCCGGGTTTTGAGGTGGAAACCTGCCCAAATGCCAAAGGTCTGGGTTTTTCATGCGGTGAAATGGTTGCGAGTGCTAGGTTCCAGTTTCAACCCTAACCTAGAACCGTTCTAGCGGGTTCAAACAGTTGCTAACACTAACAGGACCCGGAACCGACTCAGGAATTTGGAAGGATTCTTAACTTTAGGGCCAATGCTGTGTCCATATTTACAGAGATCAATTCATCTGAATAACAAATACAATTTGAAGTTTATCACATATAAAACCATAATTTTTGATGTAGAGTATATCTGGCGATATTTGTCTCAAGAAATCCCTAGTATCTTACCTGCAACAGACATGGCAAATCAAGTCACATTATAAGGTTAGCAAACTATTTCTGATTCAGTGATATTCAAGAGGTAGATTTTATTTGTTTGAAGTTAGTCAACTGTACCAACATTTCTATAAAAGACACAGCGTGCCTCTTTATCGTCAATATCTTGTACAATTCATTTTCAGGCCCTACAACATGGTAAACACAAAATCCGGGCTAATATTGTGCTCAAGAACTGTTCCCCACAGCTGGCAGGTCGTGTAACACCAGGAGATCCACCGTAAGTCTTAATCAATAAAATCCCCTAATGACTTCCCGGCTAACAAAGAGAAGAATGATTAAAGCTTCACTCAGGATGCGTATAAGGATTACACCGCAAGGTAACAAGGTACCAGTTCTGTTCACTACTTTCGAAAGATAGTATCCACTTAGAGTATCATCTTACGCTATCAATATACTGTAGCAGACAATTCAGGAGTATCCTACCCAGACGATCTGCTGTGGGAACACGGTATTGTGCTAGTTCTGAGACTCCTTACGGACTCAAGAGTATTCGCCCAGTAACCGGCACGTATACTCAAGGAACAACTGTCCTCAAGTACGACGACTCCAAGTATCGAGTTGTCATATAATGACCAGAAATGTAGTTTCGCCTCAGCAGAAGAAGTAGTGCCGACTGGAGAATATCCTTTTAAACCACCACGTTATCGGGCTTGTTCTTCGGATTCTAAATTATCATCTTGCTCGCTTCATGATCAACGACTTGCTTCGACGAAGGTACCAAGAATAACCAAGTAGAGAGTGTTCTGGGTTTATCTGTGATATAGCAATGAAGAGGAACGTACAACTCTGGACTTCAAAGGAGAAGTATCCTCATTGACTGCAGTACAGAACTATTAGATAATACATGGGAATAATGTTAAGGCTTAACCACCAGGTCACAAAGGTCAATAAGTATCTGAAGATAAATCTTAAAGTGGATTGTATATTCAATAGATCGGTCATCAATGTCCCTCTTCCATATCAGTATCGCTGATTTATATCTGACGATGAACATCCTACCAATCCAAAGTCTGCCAAAGTCGGTTTCGGAGTTTACATACACAACTGCGTTATCAACCTTGCCCTCTACCATTGATGGTGGAGTTGTAACTCCCACAAGTATTAACTACGTCATCAAGGCAAACGACAGAACCCTTAATTTGACTACCCTTTGTTGGAGCCAAATATACAGTATTGTGTAACTGAGTTGTTTTGCCATATATTGAAGGGAGAGTATCCCGCACAACTCGGGACATATGAATCGTAAATCGCATTCGGCCAAGACCATGAGTAGTGTTAGCAACTGTTCCGGACCGTCACTTCGGGTCCAGGTCCGTGTCCTAACCGAAACATGCCCAAATTGGCGGTCCGGGTCGTCAATAAACCCAAACTGCCCACTCGGGTACGGTTCCATGGTAAACTCCCAACCCGTCTTAATTGGGCGGGTTGTCAGCGGGTCGCACAGCGGGTCCATCTATACATTCATATAAGGCTCTTGTATTTGCAGTGTGTTAATAGTATCTTATCAAAATCAAGTTTTCAGCAACCATTCATGAGGTTTTGCTTGTTGAGCAGTTTGCAATATCGATTAATTTGGTATCTGTGTTTCACCTTCATTGTATGGTATTTTTGCCTAGAAAGGCATTCAGTAATACAGTTATGCAGGCGAAAATCTGCGCGAGGCCTTGATTACGCAATATGCAAGTCCTAAAACTGTTGACACTCCGTTGACGCTCATTTTCGGGATGCTGCAGGGAGCATTTGGCTGTTGCTTTTGCCAGTAAAGGCTGCCAATATCGCATAAATGGATGGCTGCAACCAGTCGGAACATAACTTACTCAAGATGCAAAGCTAAAAATCGTTGACGCTCCGTTGACGCTCATGCTATGAATGGGGCGGTGACCGTGTTGCTATCTCTGTTGGCAGTAGAAGCTGCCAATACGTCCATTATGCATAACATCGACCAAGTAACTGGTGAATTACCGTACTTACAACACCACAAATCGTTGACGCTCCGTTGACGCTCATTTTAATGTATTGTCCATTCACCATCTGCTGCCGTCCATAATCGTTTTCATCCTGATTTGACTGTACCGGTTGGCTTTCCGCTTGATTGAGACTCAACCCTGTGGCAAAGCCGAGAGGCGTCATTATCTTGCACTGTTCACTCTCACACCACTAAAAATGATGTATCATGCCAAAAGATTCATTGCCCCTGCTATACATCTATCTATGAACAGATATTCACAAGCTACTTACCATTCGCCCATAATATATGTCTAACTGAAACTCTCGGTCAAGCTACATAAAGCTGGAGAACCATTGACGCATTCTGTCCTACTTTTTCTTCCCTCCTTTATTTCTCCGCTTTTCAGCTGCATTGACCGTCATTAAAAGCTTTTCAGCCTGTCTCTTTGACTTCCGTGTCGACCGAACCAATCTGGGCACATTTGGCGTGGCGCTCACATCCTGCTGCTCTGGGCATTCCGGATCCTCGATGCAATTGTTGTGCTCTATATCGGACTCATCGTCCGCTGCGCAATCCTGTTCGCTGTCATATGGATTATCCATGTCGCCATTCCAGTTTAGCAAATCTTCAGTGTCCGAAATGCTTTCAGGTGCGCAATGCTCGTCGCTTTCGACTGGAAGACGGTTGATTCTCCGAATACGGCGGACATTCAAGATTTGAGTTCGTCCTTTGCAGATAAAGCTGGTGGCAAAGGTGATCTTTCTGACAATTTAAATGCAGCCGCACCATCATGTTGGAAGAGTGACCAGGATGATTTGAGGATCTCTTCCGTGTCCGAAATGTATCCTACAGCGGTCATCTGGTTGTTTTGTGCGCGGGATTGCTTCTGTGTAGCACGTAGGTTTTGGCTGCCCTGCCACATCTCCAATAAGTCGTGAACCTTGGCCATACTGTGCAGTTTCCTTTCCTCCGCCTCTTTCTTCATTTCCGAGTCGTTTTCTGTGTTCATGGTATCCAATTCGGGGTCAGTGGCTGCCAAAATCCCGTTATTGGCTCGAGCAAACTGCCTTACAATGACTTTTTCGCGAAGGGTCTCACCTGTGGTTTTTGACTGCCTCCAGCCGATAACATCTCGGCCAAGGGAAAAACTGGCCTCCACTCCGACACCATGTGGTATGATTGAGAATGTGTCGTGCGCCACATTGGAGAGATCGGCGTACTTTAAGTGCGTTTCCTCCTGTGGTCGCCACCAGTCGGTTATGTCCGGTATCCAAAATGTACTGCTAATCTCCATTGGGTCGGAGTGGTAATCATTGAGATTTGGATTGATTTGCCCCCAGTTGTTTGGTGTTTCAGGAGGCGAATTCAAATAGAGCCTTGCGGCGGTCAATAAGCGCGCTGCGCAATCACTTCGTCTGGGTGTCGTCTCAGGCACATTGTTAGGCGTTAAGAATTCCTCATCATCGCTGGACAAATCATCTGGATCAAAGGATGATTGATAGGACCCTGAAGCCGTTGCAGAGGGGACGAGATTGCTGGTCGGTACTGTTTTGAGTTTATTGACCGGCACATGTCGATATTTAGCTCAGTATTCATTCTCCACATACTTCAGAAAGGCCTCTTGGTATTGTGTAGAATAGAATGTCTGGTCCTCAGGATTAATATCCATTCCTTCGTCCCACTTTCTAAATGATCGCAACTTCCTGAAACGATCAAGGATGTGCGTGGAAATCAGAAGCATGCCCGTCATTGGAGTGACTTCGGCGTAGTATTTGAAGAGCTTCTGTCGAGCTAACTTCACAGCGAAGAACAAGTCTTCCTTCCATGGAGTCTTCTTCTTGGCCAAAGGTCGCATCATGCTGTCCATGTGATCGAACATCTCATTGTACACAGTAATAACATGATGCAATGTGACTGTATGCCTCTTCGACATCCAAAGGGTCCAATATCGAAATGGCCTCAATACTTCCAAGACATACTTGACAATCATCCATTCATCCTGAGTTGTGAATAGCGGCCGATATTTAGCGTATTTTGGGTTCTGAAGCCACTCACGGGTGAATTCCCGTAAGCGGATGGCACGCTCGAGCAACTCCACAGTTGAGTTCCAACATGTCTTCACATCGATAATCGGAAGTACTCCTATGCGGACTTTGGGTTTCTGACAGTCAATGACCTCGTTTTGGCGACCAGGTGTTAGCGTAATTTTTACAGCATGCATTCTCTGCTTTATGAAGGTCAGCTTCAGGACTTTCAAAATATCATGAAATACGTACTTTTTTAATTATCTTTGCTAAACCTGGTCTCATGGCTGACACCTTATTGATTCTAGCATTGCCCTCTTTTCGAAGTGTTTGACTCTTTCCAATGTCTATGCTTTCATTCTCGCCAAATTGCTGATCGCGCTCATGAGATTCCCAAGACTTGGTACGGCCTTTTACACCGAGACTGCTCATGAATGCACCTAAAGCCAGCGGTATGAGGTGTGCCATGCACGGTATATGGTTCCTCAATGCAGGCCACTCGGTTCCAGAGGCCTGAAGTGTTGATTGCAGCTCGCGTGTCATCGAGTAGTTTGAGGAAACATTATCAGTCGTAATACCAAGCAAACGGCCGTCGGTAAGCTCAAAACGATCAAGCAAGTCCTTCAAATGTACGGTTAGCCTTGCTCCAGTATGTTGGCCCGTAACCTGTTATCCTTAATTAGCGGTCGAAACGGGAACAGAACAGACGATTAATCTCATCGAAAGCGAGTTGAATTTCACACAATGCCCAATTTGGATCAATATCGTAAGTAATGACTGACATTATCGCTAGTTTGTTCGTTGATGTCCATCCGTCCAAAGCTAAACTAACTTTATTTCGTAGTGGCAATTGCTTCTTAATTGCATCCACAGTCAGTGCATAGTCCCTCCGGCAAATGTTACTAAGGGTTGTAGCGGACGGAAGAACTAGCTCATCACGTAATGCCTTATATGACCGTCGTAGCTCAAGATTTGATATAGCGTTCCATGGAATATATGCCGAAACAAATCCTAACATGAGGTAGTGATTCCACGTGTCTTGGTGAAATTCGGAAGTTTCAAAGTCATTATCTGCCAGTTTGGAACGTTTTGTCTGTCATTTCGGTCAATATGGATTAAACTGGATATCAAATATGGTTTTCCTCTGCAAACTTACTATTGTAATTCCACGACTTCCTTGCCTCGTCAGAATGGCCAAAGCTGTTTCATCCACTGTCGAACTAGTCAATTCAGTGACCTCGGACTTTGTTATTTCGTTTAACTTTGCGATGTGAGCTTTTGCCAGCAAGTGTTTCCCCATTGAGCTGGTCCCATGTTCTGATGGATGGCGAAGAACTTGATGACAAACGATACATATGATGCCAGGGCTGCCGGTCTCCTCAATTCCACAGTGCAAATAGAATCGCCAGGAAGGCGCATGTCTAGAATTCTTCCAAGCAATAGGCCACTTCGAGCCTACATTCATTGAAGCCCACCAAGCGTCAAAGATGATTTGTAAAGTAAGGTTGCTCAAATCACGAATAAAGACACATTCATTTTTGGAAGAGATCATAACCTCTAGCAATGAGGTGTTCAAAGATTGTGTATCAGACATGGCGGTAGAAATTCAAA
>Ga0307514_10000579_pt1 | contig 68921 bp, 64 predicted proteins | sample 16_EM_MG_FD_203088 | JGI IMG/M metagenome (GOLD analysis project Ga0307514, IMG submission 203088) | Populus trichocarpa ectomycorrhiza microbial communities from riparian zone in the Pacific Northwest, United States - 16_EM | ecosystem: Host-associated > Plants > Roots > Unclassified | place...
AAAACAGACAGTGAAACGCTCCCTGCCCCATCATGAAAATGAGCGTCAACGGAGCGTCAACGATTCTTGGTCATGTATCTTAGGTAATCTGCGGGGTGAGAGGTTGCAAATTGTCATAAATGAAGTATTGGCTTCCTTTATAGGCAAAACAGACAGTGAAAAGCTCCCTGCCCCATCATGAAAATGAGCATCAACGGAGCGTCAACGATTCTTGGTCATGTATCTTAGGTAATCTGCGGGGTGAGAGGTTGCAAATAGTCATAAATGAAGTATTGGCTTCCTTTACAGGCAAAACAGACAGTGAAAAGCTCCCTACCCCATCATGAAAATGAGCGTCAACGGAGCGTCAACGATTCATGGTCATGTATCTTCAGTAATCTGCGGTGCAGGAGGTTGCATATAGTCATAAACAAAGTATTGGCTTCCTTTATAGGCAAAAGACAATATGAAATGCTCCCAGCCCCATCTTGAAAATGAGCGTCAATGGAGTGTCAACGATTGTTGGCCTTCCATTATGGTTAATTACCACAGGCTGTGGCCATTATTGTCTATATACAAGGTATTGACTGTTTTGGGACGCTAAAAGGCTCACAAATACTTAGTAGTAGCGGTGTAAATAATATGGGTTGTTACTGTCCTGGAAGATGTGGCGGGAATATTCCGCATAGATCTGCCCATAAAGGCTGCCATATTCTTGTTTATGGATACTATTGATCAAGCGCCACTCATATTACCGATGATGCAAGACCCAAAATCGTTGACGCTCTGTTGACGCTCATTTTCATGATGGGGCAGGGAGTGTTTCACTGTCTGTTTTGCCTATAAAGGCGGCCAATACTTTGTTTATGACTATATTTGACCCTTCGGACCCCCAGATTACCCAAGATACACGACCAACAATCGTTGACGCTCCGTTGACGCTCATTTTCAGGATGTGGTAGGGCGCGTATGTCTATACGTTTTGGTTATTAAAGCGGCCAATACATACTAAATGGACTGTAACGTACCTATGGCGCTATTTTACAATCAACAGTAGCATATCTGAATGCGACCATAAATGTGAAACCCGAAACTCGGAACCGGAGATTGGAACCGACGGGTCTAGCCAAACCCGTCGAAACCCGCGGGTTGATGGGTAGGGGTCCGGGTTTGGCCCGCCCAGAGTCAGCGGGTCGGGTTTTTGGACGGGTTTGGAACCGAACTGACCCGTTTTTGCGGTCCAAACCCGGACCGCTGGCAGGTTACCCGGCCCCGTTGCTAACACTATCTGTTACTGGCAATTTATCACAAACCATATAGCTTATGATAATGATCCATAGCCGCAATGATACGAAATATCAGCGGTTGACACCAATTGCCCCGGCACCATATTGCAGAATTCTCTGGTAGCATATCTGTAATACTGCTGTAGCATCACAGAAACTCAGTAGTAGCATCTGTGTTATACGCAGTAATTCTTTATATAAATTATATATTTTTATTTGTTAAATACAGTTCTAGTAGCAACTTTAACATACCCTGCTAATTCAGACATACTGGCTATTGCAATTGTCCATTGTATAGTCTCTGAACTGCGACATGCTTGCTATCGCACCTCTGACATGGATTTTCACCATTGTATGCAATGCTCACTTTTGTAGCTCTGACATACTTACACTTACATCTCTCACATTCTCACTTCCACAACTCTCACATTGTTACTCCCATAACCCTGATATTTCAACTCACGTTATTCTGACATGGCCGCTCTCCCCACTTGACATCAGCAACATGTAAACCAGTCTGGACGCTATGCCCAAATCTGCCAGACACTCCAGCAGCCCTCACCAGTGCTTCTAAGTACTTCCTGATGCTCCCAGGCCCCCCTGGTGCATTGCAATGTGCTCACAGACTCTGTAACAACATTCGCAGGTGCTCCTCAAAGGAGCTGTAATGATGGCGGTGCATTCAAGATGTTACGAGATAGAGGATTAGCATAGTCAATATTTGGAGCTACTCAGACCTCAATGCAGGTTTCCGGGGGACATTGAGATTGGCAGAAGCCTCATTGCAGATCAACAGGAAACTTCAAGAGTGGATCAGACCTCTGCGCACCCTGTGTGGGAGACTTGGTGCCAAAGTTTCACAGCAGTGGTTCTTAGGATTCCTTAACCACAAGGCATTTCATCTATCATATTCATCTTGGTTACAGTCAGCAGAGTCGCTACAACATTATATTGCATGTAGTATCCATCTATTTGACTCTGGATATATACATATGTTCAATCTGCTTGCAGACACTACTCAAGCATAATCCGAGGAGTATCTGGCAAAGATGCTCAAATGAATGTAATGATGCACTTGCCGGCCTTTGTGCCGAGGAAATCTGTATCTGATCACCACCGCCACTTCATTTGACAGGGGGATGAAAATGGAGGGGGGGCACACCGCCATACATGAATGATGGAGGAATGAGGAGATATGGGGACAACAGTGATGGACTGAGCAAAGGGGAGTATAGAGACATCTGCTCATTATGTGAAATAGACAGTGTATATTCCCCACCTCTTGGTTCCACTTACTCTTGCAGAGCATTGACATGTCCACACAATACTTCTGGTTCCTCACACAAACTTGTGAAGTCTTCATCAATCCACACATTTTCTGCGGTTTGTCACTGCTGGGTGACCCTTCTTATCATCTCACTCTCTTCACATGCTCTATCACAGGTGGGACCTGCAATTTCTCACCAATTCCTGTCCGCCATAATGAGAACTCAAACTTTGCACCACAATGCGATCTTGTGAACATAGAGATGTACATGGAGGCCATAAGTGAGCAAGTATGCAGATGCAGTTGGCGGCTGAAATCAAGCGAACACAGAGGTGAATTTTGAGACATTTATCGAATGAGTTCAGAGGACACTACGGCGTCATCTTGGAGGCCGTAATCCAGTAAGTTTGGAGATGAACTTTGATGACAAGTGCAAGTGAACTGATATTTGCACTTTGAAGGCGGAATCGAGCAAGTGTAAAAATGCACTTGGTGACCATAATCAAACAGGCTTCATGATTCACTTGAATGCCATGATCACTCAAAATTGGAGGAGTAGTTGGAGGTGGTCCATCTGCAGGTGGTATATCTGTAGGCAGTCAATATGGAGGAGATCAAACTACAGGAAGTCAATCTGTAGGCAGTCGATCTACAAGCAGTCAACCTGGAGGGGGTCAATTTGACCCAAGTGAATCTGCAAGAGGTGGATGGGAAAGAAGGCTTGACAGCTGCTAAGACACTATTTATTGGTTAACTCAGAATTGTGGGAATGTTTAGAATTGAGTCAACCAAGGTCCACCGAAGGATGAGAGTCAGGCCGGGGGCAGAATGCAGTCCATTGTGGAATGTACTCAGTACTAGGTGTATGCCATACACAGTGTAGGCTGTACTCAGTGCCAACATCTGATTCTGGCCTGTAGAGTTAGGGAGGGATAACTTAACTTGGTGTTCCAAGGTCATGGAAGAGTTGAGGATGAGAATGAGGGAGATCAGATGAGATGGGAAACTATCATGAGTAACAGGGAATTGGAAAATGTGGTGTGTGAGATGATTTACCATTTCCGATATGTAAGGTACAAGTCTTGATTAGTGTTAGCAACGGTTCCAGTTTTGGACCCGGCGGGTATTATAGGTCTGCGTGGCAACGGCCTTACCCCATCAAAAATCGACGATTTTTTAAGCGAACCATCACTTCAAGGCCACAAATATTGATTAGAGAGTATAGTGTTTGGTATGTGAAATATGCAACTTTGCACGGCGCATCTTTTGGCCGTCTCCGATTTTCGATATCTTTAAATCTCAGCAAGCGGCAGCCCAAAATCCTCGTTTTTACCCCAAAAATGATCATATTCTCAAAGCAGCTTGCTGAGTTTCAAAGATATCAAAAATCGAAGACCACCAAACGATACGCCGTGTGCAGCTGCATATTTCATGTACCAAACACTAAATTATCGGATGAATATTCGTGGACTTAATTGAGGGAACCGTTTTGCACAAACCCGGACCGAACCGGCCAGGTCCGGGTTTTCATGGAACCGATATAATAGAAACAGTCCGAAAACGGAACCGTTGCTAACACTAGTCGTGATTCAGCGAGTAATTACACTTGGATGAAGTCGTCAAAATCCTATAAGGCAAGTCACATCCCCCTTTTCTCATATCTGGTCAGATTGCCCATTCTGTGGCCATCGTCAGTACCCATTTCTTTTTCTTGTCTACAACTCTACCATCATTGCAGAACACAAAGTTAAGTCATCTCACTGTATCTCTCCAAACCATAATTATCAGTTAACACTAAGTACAGCATAAACCGAGTACAAGCATTCACAGATCATTCAGCATGCGCCTGAGATTTGTTCCCTTCACGTCATTCTCACGATCACATGTTGACCCTTGAATATAGCTTCAGCTCCCAGCATGCCGCTCTACAAGATTCACCACCACCAGCCATACTCTCCATGAGTGCTCAAAGGTAAACCTAACATGTCACATTCCCACTGCTGTATGTTGACTAACTAATGAATAAAGTCGCTTCAGCACCCGGCACACCTCCAGTCAAGTGCCTCCAAGTTCTCATCCAATCTTGCAAGATTATGGCCTCCAGGGGCATCTCCAAACTCACTTGGCATCAGCAAAATCAATTTTGGTCACTGGGAGCCTCTGCGAGTGTCTGCAAGCTGTCTGTCCAGAATCCCAGGGTGGTCAAATCCCAGAGTTTACTGGACCAATGCAGTGGCCTTCAGGTGCACCTGGGAGTGCCAACGACAACCTTGAGAGCGCCAGCAAATCCGCCTGGGAGAACCTCGAATCACTGTTGAGCAGTCTGGGAAAAACAACATCTTCTTTGGAAGCACTGCTGGTGCGCCTGGAAATTACAGCTACTATAACTCATGTAATGAGTTTGTATGCTCGTCTATGTATCTATGTATCTATGTATCTATGTATCTGTATTGTTACCCATCTACAAATGGTATATGGGGACTGGCTGCAGGCAGGGCTTGAGAGTATTTTGAGGTGCGTCTGAAGATGACGATCGAGTGAACTCAGATATACACTTGGCGGCATGGATTGAACGACTGTCGAGGGTATGATTGTGCGAACCTGGAGGTAGTGATCAAGCGAGCTTGGAGATGCACTTGGTAGCCATGATCATGCGAGCTTGCAGGCAATAATCGAGTGAACTTAGAGATGAACTCCTGTTGTGACGAACCTGTCGAGACGACTGGTTGATTGAGTTTCAGTCTGAGATGTCAGGTAACCTCTATAGTAGCTGCCAGTCATAACCCACAGCCACGTGATGACGTACTCTACAAAGACTTGGTCTAACACTCCGCCACGGTGTTATCACGTCCATCAAATACTATGTCATTGAACACTAACAGACTCAAAACACACAGAAGACAAAAGACAGCAGACAGAAGCGAAACCATGCCATGCCCTGAGCACCTCCCAAATGACCATTCTCCCCCTCATGCCATTGGCGACGTCAATCATATGGCTTGTCCTATGCTCAGCAGTCAATTGGGCTGGGTGCATCCAATCCCTTGACTTCCACTCAACCGCTGCTCCGGAGGTGATACGCAGTTCTATTGTAACGTGATTGGTATGGTGTTGGAAATATATCTCAACTTGCAGTACTTGCTGTGTACTGTATCCAAGGTACTGCTCCCGCCTGCTGGAGCATCATTGATTCCCGTACACAACCTCTCCGTCACAATCATCTGTTGTGGAGTCAGAATTGCAGTCGGAGATGGTTCCCCGTGGCGATGTTGACTTCTGCTTGAAAAACCATGCAGACAATCGACATTTCCCTTTTAAACACAAGTGCTCATAACTTCTTGTATGACAGTCGATACTGGTGGTGTTCAGTGTGTACATGGGTATGTGAAGGTGTGTCTGTGACGGTTTCAAAATTGGAGACACTTCTCTGTAGCAATGTTGCCTTCCGCTGGACAGACAAATTGGAGTTGTTGAACATAGCCAGTTACTTTTCGGATGCTCATGTAGTCAAGTCTGTGACGGTGTCGGGGTCGGGGTCAAAAGTGGAGACGCTTCGCCAGGACTGAAACTCGAAATTGGAGATGCTATTTCAGAGGTTACTCTTCCATCCCAGCTAGCTCTAGAAAACTCATTGCCGTAGATTGTGGATCACTGTACAGAGCCTGCCAGGTGGAGGAATGTGGTTGTTGTTATTGACGGTTCATTGTGAAGGTACACAGTGGACAGCTAACAAAGCATCTTCGTCCTCACAGTTATGATATCCACAGACTTCATGTATTCATGGCCACAATTACCACCCCTGGACTCTCCATGCTGTCGCATATCACATATCCAGAGAACTGTAGCAGACAAACAGCACCACTCCCTGGCAGTTTTGTGTGTGTATGCCAACATCTCCCAAGTATCCGCGGTCCATTACCTGCCCACTTCTCATAGACTGTGCATATATCATGCTGTATGTTTATCAGCTTGGCCTTGCCAGCAGTTGACCTGACCCCAAATCGCTTGGAACATATGCATATGTTGACCAGAACTCGTCCAAGGGTGTTGACCAAAGGTCTTCAGAGGGTATTGAAACAATGTCCTCCGAGTGTGTTGCCACGATGTCCTCCAAGGATGTTGACACAATGTCCTCTGAGGGTATTAACACAATGTCATCCGAGGGTGTTGACATGATGCTGACAGAAAAACATGCGAAACTGCGCTCTGTTCTTGCCCTGAATGTGTTTTATTGAGGTGTCATATGCTTGCCGTAATCTTGTATACACATTGAACTCAAAAATGCTGCCATCCCAGCCATCCCAGCCATTGTAGCCTTCGCAGCCATCACAATCCTCGAAGCGGTTGAATGTGTGATTTCGTCGAGGGCAACAATCTGGTCCTTTGCATTGTGCAATCGTTGCCCTGTGTGGTGAATAGTGTTAGCAGTGGTTCCTGGTGACCTGGCTTCGGTCTGGATTGGAACTGGAACAGAGACCCCGGTCCAGGTTAGAAACCACCAAGCAACCGGACCTGGTGACAAGTGCCGGGTTGGAACCTGGACCAGATATAGAACGGTGCATTTCCAGCCTAGTTTGAACTGGATGTTGGTTCCAACTTTACGGTTCCCACAGCTTTGGCTACAATGAAGGATATCAGTTCTGATCTTATCGTGACATGATAAATGGGCATATTGTGCAGTTTTACAAGTGCGTTGGCCTCCAACATTCAGGTTTGCGATCCGACAGATATTCCTGGAGTGTCTGTGAAATAAGGGCCCGTTTGAAGTGAAATGCACGGGTTATCGATTGCGACTCCGCGAATATTGGTCCGATTGCAACTCTGAATGCGATAGGTGAAAGGGCGCCCACAACTGAACACTCTACCTATTGATCATGTCACGATGCAATCAGAACTCAAAGGCTTCATTGGAGACGAAGTGGTGGGGTTGATATGCTGGGTATTTGGTCGTATAACCGGCCCAATTGCAATGGTCTGGGTTTTCGTGTGGTAAAACCCAGTCCAACATTTCGGTTCCGGTTCGAACTGTAACCTGGAACAGTTCTAGCCGGTTGGAACGGTAGGTAACGCTAGTCCTTGGGAAGTCCTGATCCCTATAGCATTCACAACACATCTGGGACCCTGCGGCCTTATTTGTATGAACATTTGCAATTCGGCTGTGATCGCACAATAATTGTCAATCATTGTGTCATGATCGTAGTCGTACTCAGACTCATAACCTTTGGTGACAATCCTGTCAAGACAATCGATTGATTGAGTCTCAGTCAATGATGCCACGCAGTCAATATGGTAGCCGCCAGCCCTAACCCACACCCACGTGATGACACACTCTCCACAGGGTCAGTCTAAATACTCCATGGTGGCGATCAAGTGAGTTTGAAGACACACTTTGAGACCATGATTGAGCCAAATTGGAGGAAAACTTGAAGGCATGCGATGGAAGGTGCGTCGGGTGCAGAAGGGACTGAATTCATGAGTTTGTTTACTCACAACCATGGAAATGTGACAAGGTGATATTTCCCTTAATTTGAACTCTCATGGAGATCTGGCTGGTAGTGGTTGATCTTGTAGCAAGGCATGCCAGACGCTGAAACAAGATTCAATGGTCAACTTGTCATCGTGAGAATAATGAGATTACGCACAATCCTCGGTGGATGTGGTACTTGGTGTATACTGTATTGAAAGTGTGCTGTACTCAAGGTATGGTGTACTAAGAGTAAGCTGTACTCGCAATATGCTGTATTTAGTGTGCACTGTAGTCGGTGTTAACTCATGATCATTGCATGGAGAGATAGAGAGAGATGACTTAACTTTGTGTTCTGTGATGATGGGAGAGTTGTGGATGTGAAAGAGAAATGCGGGCCGAAGTTGAGAACAATGTGGAGAATCACAAGCCAATATGAGAAATCAAGGGTATGACTTGCCTGATTGGGTTTGTTAGACCTCATACCACTGGTATTAGCCGATGGATTGGATGTTCTACCTGTCATACCAGGAATGGTATATTGACTCGCACACAATATTCCCTCAAGTCTAAGTTTCTGATGAGGATTTACCATATCCTTTGCATCCCTCTCTTTCTCGTCATCAAATCTACCATCACCTCAGAACACAAAGTCAAGTCATCTCTGTCTATCGCGGCATGCAATAATCAAGAGTTAACACCAAGTACTACATACACCGACTACTGCATAACCCAAGTACTGCATCATCGCAAGATCGACTGTCTCCCACGATCAGCAAGTCTCTCATCTCTCTGTGGACCTTCATCAGCAAAAGGTCTTTTAATCTCTGGCAGCCTGCTGGAGTGTCTGAGAGGATGTTGAGTGCAACCTTAGTAGCATTCATTTCAAGAGGGTATCAGACCCTAGGAGGGCGTTCCGGCCGGCCTTCAAAGTAACCGGGATCTTTGTTGACTGGGACATGTGTAACTGGGATCTCTGATGACTGGTACAAGTACGATGGGAGTGATTGGGAAAAGTTTGGGAACACATCAGAGTGCTGGAGAGAACTTTGGGTGTACCTGGGACTGTCACCAAACTGACCGGGGAATCACATACACACTCTGAGAGATGCCTGCTTCTTATGGATATTGATTCAGTGGACGGTAGGCGTTCTATGACACTCCCGGATGTGCATAAGCAATCGAACTCCCTCAACAGTGAATATAATGCATTGATTATTGTTCATTATCACTTCTGAATCATACATGCCATTATCATCATCAACATTGTAGTTTGTGCCTCGCTACATTAAGGAAACGAAAGACAAAGGCGACCAATTCAATTATGATCCCAGGAACACAAACACAATTACACAACTAAGCGATCAAAATATATCGATCAAACATGGTGTCTATGTCATCTCCTCCTGCTCCCATTGAGTCTGTGCCAATGAACGCCGGTACACACAATTCATCAATGGTGCAAGCAAGCTGGAGGCGGTCAATGTATCTTTATATTATTCCTTTCTGGCTAGTGGATGAAATGGAATTCCAATGTCATTTGACTTGATTTGCGATATCTAACAAAGGTGTAACAAGATGTTACCTATCTGCAGCTCTAAATGGGGGTATGAGAGGCAATATCATACATTCGGTTGAAAAATGGGTACAACTACTAGGGGAAAGAGGAGCGCCAGCTGGGGTGTGTTGTGTGTAAAACAGGAGTAACACAAAAGGTGTTGGAGGAGCACGGAATGAACAAAAATAGCATCAAATCTACACTGAGCAGTGCCGCACGAGGAGGTGTTAAGAAGTGCGAAATGAAATCAAGCAGAGCCAATCCAGGCAGAGGAGCATTGATGGGGACTGAGGAGTGCTTATCCCAGGGGAGGTGCGCCAAAAAGGGGTGGGTAAAGAGTGTTGAATGCGTTATAGGAGCGCCGGTGGAAATTGATGACCTCCCATCCCTCGCTAAGAAGCATGGAATGGGGAGTATACAGTGTGGAATGGGATAGAGGAGCGCTGAAAGAGAAGCAATTACCTGCAGAATGAAATAGAAGAGATTCTATCTAGGTTGAGAAGCTCTGACGAGGATTGAGGAGCGACAATTCAGGTGGCGTTGCCCTGCATGAAGGGGGGTATGAAGCGGCCCGCTGATGTTTGATTGATTATGTAGCAGCTTCTGGAGTGAAACTAATCACAGGAGATGGGCCAAATGTACTGCGATATTCATCTTGTATAAGCATAACTGTGTACTTCATTCCAGTAGCATATTCAGACAGCGCACAATAAATAACCACGACTTCAGGCACGAAAGGCTGAGGAGCAAGAGGTTCCAAATAGTGAGACGTGGTTGGCTGGCACCCCATGGTATTGGCCGTGAAGAAAAATTGGTTGCAAATTAGCTGAAGCACTTCCGTTGGGATGACCCATCATTTCTTATCATCGACCACCTTGGATAGATACCCATCATCATACAAGAACTCCTTAATCTTGATTTGAAGCTTAGTCCCAGACCGCATATACAACCAGTAACAATGGACAACAGTTCGACGTACCCCATCTGCTAACCGGCCTCACAGCGTTCTAATCATCAGTTTCTAGTATGTATATTTTTGAGGGTAGTCACTATCCTAAAGTCACATAGAGGAGGATTAAACAGAATTGCCAACCTGTAGCTTCTCGTGTGTGTGGATCTATTATGTAAGACAGACCACCAGGCAATTGACACACAGATGGTGTACCTATAGGTGCACCTGCTAATGCCAACTGACAATTCTGGGTTGGAATTGCTAGTTTTCAATCTTCTTCCACTGTCGAGTACTGGTTATTACAAAATATTGGCCAAGGAATCTTCATGAACACAATTGCCTGCATGAAGCTCTTCGCTACCTCAAAAGTAGCTATTTGGTATTGCGGAACGTTCTGATCACTTCTTGCCTTTAGCTGTGCAACATTCTAATCACCACCAGACTTGTTGGGAAACACCAGTGCCCAGGCGGATGGTGCACGGTCAGACTCACACAATGCGTTGAAGAGGCATGACTTTTGGCAGTTGAATAGTGGTGGTGGTGGTGGTGCAATTGTCGCAGGTAAATTTCGGGAATTTGAAAGCAAAGGGCATTCAATGACAGTGCCGGCACAGCTCCGTTTGTTTTGCAGTGGAACCTGTATAGATTTTATGGACTTCTCCCAGTACACATGACATAGATGAAGGACCTCCTGTGGATGATTGGAATCATTATCTTTCATTTGGGATGTTATGGTAGACTGTCCGTTGTCCTCACTTTCACCATCACTGATCTCGTGATCTGTATCATAATCCTGCTTCATTCGTGAAATCGGGGATATTAGTTATCTGTAATATGATGCACAAAGGCAGATAATTGGAAGGGAAACAATCAATGGACAATGAAGATTGTCCGCTTTCTTGAAAGCAAGTGTTCTCTCTAGGTGTACTTCTTGATTCTTCTGTGAATAGTGATTCCTCACCTGGCTGGGCATAGGTTCCATTTGCTGTCATGAAGATCTAACATTGGAGAATGTGAGGGAGAGTGTACAAGCAGGTAATATAAGATTATGTGCAATGGAATAATGGCATAAATGGTGCAGGACTTTGCATGTAGTCAAGGTGGACACAATTCGAGAGGTGCATTGGAATGATTGTGGGAAGATGACGTCACTGGTTTATATTAATATGGAGGATGGCAGTCCATGTTGCGACTTCAGATACTAGCAGGTGCGCCAGAATAGCCTGATTCCTTGTCAGGTGCACTAGAGTAGATGGATTCTTAATGCTGAATGTTAGCAACTCTCATAAACAACACTCTGTAAGGATGCAAGAATTGGACATTGGCTAAAGACGACACACATAGATAATTGAATCAGACGCACTGGAAGATAACTTGCGACATCAACTAGCCCTTGGTGCTGACCACAAATTAAGCACTGAGAACCTGAATGAAAATGTAAGCCCCTGCATATAACTTCTCTACACATAGTCATCATGAATGATAGTTCGAGCATTTGTGGTCACAACTCAGTATAGAAATTGGTGCAGCATTGATAGTCGGCAGATCTCGATACATTTCGGGGCCTTGGGGGTGAAGGCTGAGTTGGAAGAGTTGATACTGGGGTTTGTTATTGATCGAACGGAAAGATGAATCTCCCGATGTGGTTTATCGGCAGGAACGACACATGTATTTTCACGATATTCTATGCTATCAGAATGCGGCAGCTAGGTCAGCAGTCGATAAGATAATGTCGTAAGCAAAACTTCCTCTCATCCATTTATCTGGGACATTTCTGCCGAATCCCGTGCTCAACAATATTGCAATAGTTGATGGAAGAGGGAGTGAATTCGGTACACCAAGGAGAGAGTCAGACGTAGAGAAAGAATGGTAATGTATGATGAATGATTCAGGGGGAATCTGATTGATTCTAGCACTCATCAATGCCAAGAGTGCTAACAAATCGGTCATAAATTCTCTCTGGTATTCAGATTTGCCCCAAATACCTAGCAAATCGCACACTGTTCAATCACACATTAATTATGAATCCCACAACTATTGAGTTGACTGAAAATACAGGTTGGGGTTGAAAGCTATATTCTACAATGGGATGAATGTATTGTGAGACATCATCTCATGGCAGGCAGAGGAATGATGGTTGCATGCATTCAATTCTCGAAAATTGAGGTGCACCGACTTTGAAATCGTAATGCTCGTATTCAATGGTTGATGATTGCAGGCTCGGTTTCCTCTGACAGTTAATTGCACTCTTCATAGCTGTATTTGCATAACTCGAGCGTTCAGGATTCTCTCTCTTAGAATATCCCTCAATCGAATTCTGTCCACATGATCTATTTTTGGATAAGAGTTCTAGCGGCCCAATCATTCCTTTAGGCAGAAAATAGTTTAGTCTAAATTCAAAGATTTGAGAAGTTAGGCCTCTCTGAGTAAGTGCGGTAGATGTGTGAGCAGGAGTTGCCAGAAATCTTGGAAAGTTGCTGAGCAGAATCAGTCCTTTCAGATTCTCCCTATGAAGCTTCCAGCTATATTGACGGAGTCTGAACATGCCGAAGCTATTTCAGAATTTGAAAGCATTGGTCCAAACAGACTACTTAGTCACTATTGCGTTCAGTGGCACTACTAATTAGCCGGGCTTGTGCATTTATGGTTTAGATGTGCAGTGGCAACCTTTCTCGAATGAACAGTTGACACAGAGCAGACATTTCAACGCATGTGAGTGGCAGCTTTCAACAGACTGATTGAACATAGTTTCACATCTTAACAGACATGGAGTGGGATGAGCCGCCTGCATCTAAATGTGAAGTGTCTTGATAGATCTGTGTGCACTGTGTGCAACAAATTCAAAGTCAAAGAAAACATGATGAGAATGAAGCAAACAATCAAGTACAAGTGCACGATATAATGAAAGTACATGCGGTTCGGTGGCTAATTTGTTGCAGTTGAGCCATGCTTGGGCTGGAATGATATATCCATAATGACTCGCAGCTTGTCAAAGTTGGCTTCATACATACAGAAAATGCTCATCCTGTACAGCATTGAAAATCTCAGTTGTACATGAACATCAACCATAGGCCAGGAAACCCCGGCTGCAAAATCAGCTGTTCAGCTAGAAATACCCGGGTTGAGTCAGAGCTTCCGACTCTCTGGGATACAGATCAGTGGTGTGCCATAACTTCGATGATATGCCAGCAAAAGCTGTGGCTTAGCCATTGATAAGGGAGCCCAAGTCTTATATTCTGACACAAGTACTCAATATCACCAACACTGTTTTAATAGGCAAATGGGATTGGCAAATATGCAGTGCTGGATCTGTCACCAAGATATGCCCAGGATTCTCTTGTGCACTGCAACATCATCTGTAGGCCAGCAAATGGTGCAGCTATGGCACCAATATCCTAACACAAGTACTCATTATCGCCTAGTCTGTTTCAATTGTCAAATGTGATTGGCCAATATCCAGCACCTGATCAGTTATGAAGATATGCCCTGGATGCTCCAGTGCACCGGAAAGTCCTGGGCACATATCATTATGACTGATCTCTCACTGAATATTTGCCTATCATATTTGGGATGAACACAGTCTAAGTGAGATTGAATACCTTGCTCAGAATATTCATGGCAAAGCCGCAGCATTTGCTGCCCTATGGTTGATGTTCCGGTGCATCTAATCTTCAATCACATGAGAGTAAGAGCTTCCAATTAACTAAATTCAAGCGAGATGTGTCTGACACTCAGACATGAGCACTGAATATTGCCTAGACTGTCTTGTTACTAAATGGGATTGGCAGAAATTCAGTGCTAGATCTGTCGTAACGAATATCATAACATATGCGGAAGAGACCCCGGTGCACCTGAAAGTGGATGACTTAGGCTCTGCCATCCGGGATAGGTAAGTGGCTTCAGGCTTCCGGTGCACCTGAAGTTCGCAACAGAAGAATGATTGAAGCTCTGTGCTGCATCATTCTCTCAATTCAACTCATGCCACTTATCATGCAATAGTTCAGCTGCAGGAGCTTCCAATGCTGCGTATCAATTTACTCCATCCCATAGTTGTCAATAATAAACAAGAACACCAATGAAATACCCCACTAGCTATTTCTGATTCAAGATACAACAATTGCGATATCAGAACTTTGATTCACTTCAACATTGAAGAAAGAAAGAATTTATCTATGCACAACAGTATCCCTTACAAATGACCTTTTTGACTATTTGTATCGGTTAAAAAGATTTTTTTGCTTGAATGTCTAAACAGACATACCTTGATGAAGTGTCCAACACTCCAAGATTAATGATTCATCAGACTGAGACATGTCTCCATTCCCTGTCAACCGCATTGTATGTTATTCACAAGCATCCCGAATCCGGTATATAATCAATGTTGTAATATTTGGTCGACTTATCAACCCATGCAGGACTGCCATTTACACCACTCCAGAGTGTTGGTGGAGATCACTTCCACAGTGATCGTAGCCACCTGGACCAGTAGTCAGTAACAATGTGTATGGTACGTGGTTTTGCTGTAGCTGGACAACTCATGCAACTAGCAGCCACTGTTATTCAATAACCATAATGTGTGAGGTATTACTGTATGATTCGCAGCTGTAAGATTTAGGCTTTTCCCATACACTTTAGGTGTGGTTATGAATACAGATGGATTTCATGAATCCTGGAATTTGACCTGCATGTCTGTGCATTCATCATTGCCCATTTCTGCATACATGTGGAAAATATCCACATAATCTACAAAAAACTTCGCTTGCCTCCACTTCAGATGACAAACTTCGCCATGAAGAGTAGAAAATTGCACTGCCGTTTATAGAGGAGGTGCACTGGATGGTACATTTTCATGTCACACTTCTGGATGAGGCATCTCCCATGATGGGTCGCCTTGGAGAGTCTCCGAATACTCTGCAGGTTAATCGGAATGCTTTGGCAGAAATGTCTGTCCCAGGCAGTGGAATATCAGAGATTCCTCCCAAGTATCGAGTGGCCAATCATCATGCCATTTTCCAGAAACACTGTTGTGATCCTCGGTATTACCCAGCACAAATGTGAAACATGGTAGCCACCATCTATGAACTCTCTATGCTCCAGAAGTACCCCATGAAGTCTACCTCCCCACCAGGATCAGCAGATGTGCTTCCTCTTCCTCAGTCCACTTGAGATGAATGAGGTGTGCATTCCACATTGGAACCCTGACAAGTTGTTTTTGATTGGGTAGATTTGATTCCGACCACTGGCTTATCGTCCATGCCTTTGCAATCTGTAACATCTGGTTTGCCACATCCTGTTGAGCTTCTTCAGCTGTAGTCCAGATAGCATGCATCAAACTCTTCACAGCTGGTTATAATGCCTCAGCACCATGTTGTTCCCTCACAGTATCATCTTCCGGATCTTCAGGCACACCTGAACACCACTACATCACCAGAAAACTGCAGTCATAGAGTGAATTGAATTCCGGTCTAGCAGAGACTTGAAGTTGGAATCCAACTCTTGCATTCATCACAATTTGCCAGCCCATACTGCTTTTTCTCTTGTACTGATGAGACTGATCAAAAATCCCGAAACTCCATGAACAGAATGAGAGTTGGCCGTTATTAGATGGTTTCACTCCCGGTACTCGGGTGTCATATGAAACGAGGTGGATATGTCATCCATTTTCATGCTAGTCAATACTGGTGTTCAGATCCTTGTGGGTGAGATTCGCATTTTTGGCCTGGAATATGTTGACCAGTTTGAAATAGGTTCCATGTGTCATCTCATCGATGACACTTCTGACAGTCTTGGCTAGCCTGGGCATTGTTACCACCAGGATTGGTTCAAGGGCTCAGATCTGTACTGGATGCACATGGGGTGGTTCTGACTGGATCTCCAACAGGCGGTGGGGAATAGAATGCAATCGCTGCAGCTGATACCACTCCAGTTCATCACCGACAATGCTGGTAATGTCGCTGTGCGCCAAAATTGCCCACCCTTGAAATGTGTTCCCCAATAACATCGACAGTGGCAACCCCATTACAACTTTCTTGGGTACCAAATTCCAATGCAGTGCCGCTGCAACTGAGGTGAAAGTCTTTCCAAGACCCAATTCATCTGCCACCAGTGCTCCTGGCATATCAGCATCCCAAATCCATATTCTCACGATGAACCAGATGGCGCAAACCTGGATATCCAAAAACATTGTTCTAGGCCGGCATGGAATTGAATACTTGCCCCCTGCAATACGGAAATTACTTGATTGACGAATAGCATGCTCATGTAGAAACCTGACTGCGTTATCAGGACCCGTGTGTTGAAATGTGTTACTGAATGTATTGGGAACCCTATTGAGTACTGAGTTGGTATTTTCTGGAGCAACGACCTCCTTATCATCCACCAGTTGCTTCTTGACTACCCTTGTCTCTTTGTCGGTATTCATTTCATCGTCACTAATCTCTTTCAGTTGCTCGGATGTAAGCTGGGCAGATACGCTCATATTTCTGCATTCTTGAGATTCATCTCAATGTTAGGTATTTCACAGTGAAGCAACCATGTGAATGAATACATCTGGATGGAATATAATCAATTCTATTCTTTCAATCAGAACTTACATTAATACATGTATCATTCTCTTACCCACCATTCTCCTCTCCCTTCTCTTCTCCCTCTCTGCCACCGTCTTCAGAATCTTCCAATATCTCTGGATAATGATAAGCAGTTACTGCAGTCTAGCCTTACCACGGCTAGCGGGGATTACCTTTGTCGGTCTAATTCCATGCTCGGCAATCTCCTTCCCTCTCACTCTCTTCATTTCTACCACAATTATCTCCACATTATGTCCCAGTTTCCAGTTGAAAGCATTTGAAAGGCCATAGTTGTACGACATCTGGCCATATATAGAGTCATTGATTATATGCCCATGTCTATATAATCCCATATACTCTTCTTCCCATTCTTGCTGCTCCAGGGTGCACATGAACATTGATGTGACAATGTATTGCTCTTTTGGGCTGCTGGTTTTGTTGATGAAATCAACCCACTCCTCGCATTGTCTTGCCTCTGTATTCAAGGCTTGGAGTTGTTTGGTGAATAAAACCACCCCCTTGCTATTCGACACCCAGCGAATCATTACCGTGAATGTTGTATTTGCTAACTCTGGGTTGTTGATTCTCGCTTTGATGCCCACGCGCTCTCCCCAATGTGTTCCCAGTCGCTTGTCGCGTCGCCTCCTCTTTTCCTCGTGTCTTCAATTTGGCTTGCACATTTTTTTAAAACCATCTCAACCCAGTGCTGGCGAATCCAGTCAGCATTAACAAATTAACCAACAGCAGCCAGTTTCCGAATGTTGCTAATCAATCTGCAGCTGCTGTCTCCCAGTGCAGGGGTCCATCTGGAACCTGTTTCACATGGTTCTGCATCCTGATAATGGACCGTAGCCTCCTCTGCAGAGACTCGACCACCGAGTCTTTCTTCCGCTTGTTTATTTCACGATAGTTGGCCTGCCGTATTCTTGTGGCACATTGTTTCAATGAGAATTCGGTTGACTTCAGGGCAATTGGGGGTTTGCCTACTGCACCGCCCAAGTCCGATGAATTCTTGATATGAACAGCTGCATCATATTCAGTGTAGGACATTTCCGTCATTGGGGGCATGTCCGCAATCCCTGAGACATTATGTTTCATCTGTTACGCTGGCGGCTAGAGTCTATTTGGCGAGGGGCTGATGGGATGTCTCCCAGGTGTGCCGGAAGCAGGTTGAGGTGAAGGAGTCGAGCTGGAAGTTGTTGGCTGATTGACTGGGTGATTCCTTGACAGTCCTGGAGGCACTTTCCATGCACCTGGTGATGACAGCCTTTGTCATGAAAACTGCAGCGGGGGGAACATGTGAGGCCCACCATAACCACCTCTGTTCTGGTCAAATAGTTACCATAGTGGACCATAGGTTGGGAATCTTGGGCTTGCAGTGCTGGTACATTGCGATCTGTGTATCATGTTGAATAGAGCCTGCGGATGAAACTGCGGAGAGCCTGAAAATAACTGCTGCGAAGGGGGGTAACAATATCCATGCGGCGGATAATCTTGAGAAGTGTGTTTCCCAAATCGACTGTCTTTGTGTGTGTCATGTAGTGAACTATCATCCACTGATACTGGATAGTTGTCACCATGTTGTTTCAAGCCAAAGATGCAACCAAATGGAGCCAGATTCGCTGTCTTCAGTGGGGATTCTTTCATCGACATGCTCTGTAAACAACCATAGTGGCACACACCTATTAATGCATAATGAGATATACGATGAATCAGGGTATGGTTCGGTATATTGCAGGTAGCTGTGAGTTGCCCCAGAATGACTAGCTTCTTATGTCCCATTCTGTTGTCACGAACTTGTGGTTGTGCACTACACACCTATGATTCATGAAACCCACCCGGACTTGAGAAAAAGAAACCTCAATCCCACACATCCCGCCAGTCTTTGTTATATGCTCGAATTGATATACTAGGACATGGGATAGGTGCTTACCTTTGAATGATTCCATGACTCTACAGATGATGGAGTGGAAATGATATGATATTTTGAGGAACCCAACAAGAACTAGATCCAGTATTGAATGTTGGCACAACTAGGGATATTACACATTCATTGTATGTGTACGTCCTTGCAAGGTTATTCAATTAGAGGCCTTTGAGTTTAGCAGCCACAGAGATTGCTTTCTATTGAGCACCTTGTCCAGACATAGTGTTCCCTATAAGATTCATCCACCAAGTCAAGGATCGTTACTGAAGAAAACATCTTATCAAACCTACTCAGATCTTAATGATTATTGCGTGAACATGCTGCTAGCTAGGATACTGATCTATTGATCATTATATTATACTAAGGCAATCAATACCTTCATTATCAGCTGCTTGGAGGAACCTGCATCTGTATTACTCAGAATGCCACAATGACGTACATAAGACTTCCATTGTGGTAATTGCAGTGATGACATTGGAAACTTTCTCTTCTCCACTGACAATTTTCACCTGACGATGTGCCCAATTAGTGTGCGGAATATGAAACATAGCATGGTTTATGAAGTAAACGAATCGTAACGGGACTTCATTTCACTCTGCTCACGGGCGTTTGATAGATTGCGATGCAGCAGTGACCATGTTACGCTAATCTGAGTCACCTCACTATCAACCAAATATCCGGACGCTCTAAATCACGCACCTGAAGAAATGTGTTTCGTCCGAATACTTGCTCAGTGACCATTATCCAAATATAGTCGACACTTGCCAGAAACACATAAAGAGCTTCATCCGCAGAAGGAAACTATTCCCTACGCACTGACACCAGGCTCACTATCACATTATCACACCAATATCAATAAATGAAGGGCTATTACATGACAGGATTTAACCTTCAGCAGGCAGGGATCAACCGGAGCCATCATTGTTGGACATAAACTGGTCCACCTGAATGGCGATGAACGAGCTTCGTCAACTACTCATTTAACCATAGACAATGTACCTGGCGCACCACCACCTGATGATACACCGGATGAAAAAACAATAAACCACCAGAAGCTTGATCTGACATGTATTCCTAATTCAATCAACACACTGGCTCATAGGCAGGTAGCTGGAGTGGAATATGCAGTGGGGAAAGCATATGGCAAAGCAACTGGATTGTACAACAAGCATCGCAAGTACTCAGAACAATGGAATCCATGGCATCCATGTCGGTCATCACACGACCTTCAACTGGCTGAATCATTCACCCAGCAAACAAAAATGTGGATACATCAACATCTGAGGCATGGACTGGACGACTTGAACATGAAATCATGTCTATCAGAAGATCCTCTATCAGAACTCCACTCTAGACTCAATATTGAGCTCGGCGATGACTGTTCAATTGAAGATTTTTCGCATATCTTCGGAACATGATACTACAGGGATATTTTCAAATGCACACATCCCCTTTGCCACATCTCCCGTTTCCTGTGTAACTCAATTGTGACCCACTGAGCCATCCCGACTCAGAAAGTAGCTGAATATACAGTGAGATAATCACTCGTGATTGGAACTGGGATCTGCAAGAAAAGCTTGCTGCCAGAGCGACAATTGGGCCAGTTATCTGTGCATCTGATAAGACCCACTTGACCAATATTTCGGGTGACCAGCATGCGTGTCCACCAAATCTTGCAATTGGCAATATTCGAAAACATATTCTCAACACACTTTAGAAGCCTGCCTGGATTCAAGTTGGGCTGATCCAGGATCCCCCAACTGAGGCCAAAAAGACTGACAAGGCATCACATTCCGCGGTTGGCTCTGTGCTGTCTGTACTCAGAAATCTTGACGTAACTCACCCTGGCTTGGAATGGAATTGTGCTGATGGATTCCAGAGTCAATGTTATCCTCTTTTGGCTGCATGGGTCAGCAATTATCAAGAACAAGACATGATTACTCAAGTCTCATATGGTTCATACCCGATGTGTGCAATAGCTAAAGGTGTACTGATGGGGCATTCAACTCCATCAGCAAAATGTAATTCAGTCCGGAAACCATATGCAAACCACTCAGACACTCCGGTAGCCCTTGCGTGTGCTTCTAAGTACTTCCAAATGCTCCCAGCCCCCCCTGGAGCTTTGCAAAATGCTCTCAGACTGTGCAAGAGCATCATCACATGCTCCTGAAAGCACCTGCAGTGACGGAGGTGTATTCAGGATGCTACGAGATATCACTATTAGGATAGCCAAATTTTGGAGCAGTGGAGACCGCTGCGCAGGTCTGTGCGAGACTTGGTGCCATATTCTCACACCAGTGGTTCTGAGGGTTCCATTACCACAAGGCATTTCATTGATCATATTGGTCTTTGTTACATTCACAAGATTCGCTACATCACAATATGGCATGTATTATTTGAGTCTCTCAATATATATATATTTGGTAATATACGAATAACAGAGATGGACTCAGTGACAGGCGGTATATATTTCGGAAACCCCGGGGTATATAGACATCATCTCATTATACGAAATACACACTGTATCCTACCCAGCCTCGCAGTGCACCTGCAAATGACGAACGAGTAAACTCTAGGATACACTCTGAGGCCGTGATTGAGCGAGTTTGGAGATGCACTTGGAGGCTGTGATTGAGTGAGTTTGGAGATGCACTTGGAGGCCGCGATAGAGCGAGTTTGGAGATGCACTTGGAGGCCACAATCGAGCGAGTTTGGAGATGCAATTGGAAGCCAGAATCGAGCGACTTTGGAGATGCACTTGCAGGCCATGATAGTGCGAGTTTGGCGATACACTTGCAGGCCGTGATCGAGTGAATTTGGAGATGCAATTGGAAGCCGTGATTGCGTGACTTTGGAGATGCATTTGGAGGCCGTAATCGAGCGAGTTTGGCGATGCACTTGGAGACTGTGATCGAGCGAGCATGGAGATGCACTTGGAGGCCATGATGAAGCGGGATTGGGGGAGTACAAAAAGGTGGTCAATCTGGTGGCGATAAGTTCGGGAGGGAGGCGTGATGGGAGAGGAGACTCTATTCATTGGTTAACTCATATCTTTGCGAATGTAGAGAATTGAGTACAACATGGTCCCCCGAGAGATGAGAGACTGGCTGGGAGCGGGAGGCAGTCGATCTTGGGATGATGGAGTACATGGTGTATGCAGTACTCAGTGAATGCTGTACTTGGTGTATGCTGTACTCAGTGTATGCTATACTCGGGGTATGCTGTACTTGGTGAATGCTGTACTCAGTGTATACTGTACTCGGTGTATGCTGTACTCAGTGTATACTGTACTTGGTGTATGCTGTACTCAGTGTTAACTCTTGATCATGGCATGGAGAGATAGAGAGGGATGACTTAACTTCATGTTCTTTGGTGATGGTAGAATTGAGGACAAGAAAGAGAGAGATGGGAGGGAACAGGGGAAATCATCATGAGAAACTGGGACTTAAGAGAATGTTGTGGGCAAGTCAATTTATCATCCCCGATGCTACAGGAACGAGTCCCAATCCAGCGTGTAATAACACAAATACAAGGTCATCCCAACCTAATCGGGCAAGTTGTACTCCTGATAACTCATATCCGCTCCTATCCTCCGCATTGTTCTCAAATTCATCCCCCATCTCTCTCTTCCTAGTCCACAACTCCACTATAATCGCAGAACACAAAGTTAAGTCATCCCTATCTATCCCGCCATGTCATTATCATGAGATGGCACCAAGTATAGCATACACCGAGTACAGCATACACCGAGTACAGCATACACCGAGTACAGCATACACCAAGTACAGCATACACTGAGTACAGCATACACCGGGTATAGCATCGATCCAACATTGTTTGTCTTCCCTTCATTTGCATGATTACGAGTTGACCCATGAATGTACTTTGAGCTTCTGGCGTGCCTCTCCATGAGAGGTCAAAGGTAAACTCACCTTGTCACATTCCCGCAGTTGCGAGTTTACTAACCAATGAAAATAGTCTTAGCACATGGCGCGCCGTCCATCAACTACCTACCAAGTACTCGGCCAAACTTGCTCAATTACAGCCGGCTGGTGCATCTCCAAACTAGCTCGATCACATCCTCCAAGTGTATCTCAAAACTCTCTCGATTACCTCATGCCAGTTCGCACGATCATGTCTTCGAAGTGCATCTTCACACACACTCGATCACTCCCTCAAAGTGCATCTCCAAACTCCCTAGATTATAGCCTCCAAGTGTATCGATACACTCGCTCGATCACTGCCTCCAAGTGCATCTCCAAACCTGCTCGATTACAGCCTTCAAGTGTATCTCTACACTCGCCCCATTACGGCCTCTAAGTGCATCTCCCAAGTCACTTGATCATGGTCTCCAATTGCATCTCGAAACTCACTTGATGGTGGCCTCCAAGTGCATCTCCAAACTGTCTCGATTCCAGCTTCCAATGTGCATCTCCAAACTTGCTCAATCACGGCCCCGGAGTGTATCCCTGAGTTCACTTGATTGTCATTTCCAGGCGTGCCTTGCATTGCTCCCAAGCACTGCCTGCACCCAGTCCAGATATACCATGTGTGGATGGGTAGCTATATCGCTACATAGATACATAGATCGGAATACAAACTGAATACATGAGTTTTAAAAATCATTGAATGATAAGTAGTAGCTATGATTTCCAGGCGCACCAGCAGCGTTCCCAAAGAAGATATTGTTTTTCCCAGACTGCTCTACTGTGATTTGAGGTGCTCCAAGACTTATTGCTGGCGCTCCCACAGTTGTCCACTGCGCTCCCAGGTCCTTCCAGGTTCGTTCTCGGCTCTCCCAGGCTTCCCGCCGGCACTCCCAGTTACTCTGAAGGCCGGCAGGAATGCCCTCCAAGGGTCTGATACTCTCCTGAAATTGACACATTTAAGTTTAAACTCCACATTCTCTCAGACACTCCTGGAGGCTTCCAGTGACTGAAATACATTTTGCTGATGTTTTTGACCTCTTGATAACCCAAGAGAGCAGCATGTTTGCTCGGACCTTCTGGACAAAACAAATATTCATGTTCTGCACACTCTTGGTGTTGATTCAATCTGCAACCAGTTCTGGCAATACCCCCTCTGCAGTGTCTATCTCCATTGGCAGCCTGATGGATTGCATCAGCTGCTCCTAGGTTTAGTTAAAGATTTATTGCACTGGCTGCTCAAAATCCAGAAAGCAAGAAATATCAAGGATCAATTCGATCATTGATTCACATTAGTACAATACTACTCAGGCCTACACTGCTTCTCTAAACCATTCAATTCATTAAAAAGTGTCTCCTGAGAGGGAAAAGAAATCTGGGGCATGATCAGAACACTGGCAGTGAATTACACTCCAATTCTTGACTACTCAAAGAATAATGGGAAAACTGTGGCAGAAACAGCCTCTGATGAAATAGGGATGGGAGCAGTCCAGGCTTTATGTGAATGCTCTCTACTTCTGAGTCAACAAAACAACTCTAATCTATTCCTCACAGTACTAGACAATGAACTGAAGCCATGTTACAAGATGAAGGGTGCATTTCATAAACGAATAATTTTGAAGTCTGCGACAATCAATATGGATGAACTGGTAACCAGAGAATCCCATCAGTAACAAGAAAAAAAGATTTACATAATCTTTGCTGCGAAGGAGGTTCAGATGTACAGGGTTGAAATGGTTGCCACATCAAAATGAAGGCAATGTCATGTGCACCTGAATAGAGTGGGACAAGCTGCAACCATGTGGTTAGATGGAGATTGGCTGGGGGCAATTAAGCGATTGGAGTGTGAAATCCATTATGCGACTTCTGCAAAACACAAGGTATTCGATATATCATTCCAATGTCATGAGTCATAACAATTGGATGAAGTCAGGATTATGGCCACTGGTCCCTGAATTACATTTGCCACTAAACTTGCTCAAATGATCACTGCTGCAGAAGAAGAGATCAATGGGGCAGTAAACGTGACCTTTGACAAGCATGTGAACTTTCAGGACCATCTATGTCATGTCAAGTCTGAGGCTACCACCTGGAGTATCGTTAATATGGACCACATTGTGAAATTGGCTGGCGAGAAAGACTTATGGTATCACTTCGATAGACCAGATGCAGTTAAAAAAGCAATTCTCCATCTGCTTTTTCGAGTTTGACACTTTGTGGCAGGCAATTGGCTGTTAAAAACTCTGGAAAACCGTCGAATAGTGTATAATACATTGTTGGTATCCTAAGATGCACCTTATTAGCAATATATTAGAGTCAATTCAGTGAATGGGTTGTGGTAACAATTTCACCACTGATATTTCTGAACAGCTAAATATTGGCCATGTGAAAGAGGTATATGCATCCACCAACAAAGCCAATTACATTCCACAGATGCTGAAGCACAATAACCAGTGTACCAATCTCCACGATATTGAGGAGACACTGTTGTATGTTGCCCTTCAAGACTGGTACAGTATTGACTCTGCAATTGTTTTCCATCGACTATTAGCTGCCTCTAATAATGAAATACAAATGCAGCCCATCTTTTACGCCTCAAGCATTGTTACAAAAAGCTATCTTTCCTCTCCATATCAGAACAGATACATTGTTTGAGAGAAACTCATGTCTGCACAGTGTGTTGAAGTATCACCTTAACCTCACTCAGAGATGTATTAGTAGGCTTCAGAATTCCCAACTGTGTGTTCCTATTCCGTACACACATTGATGAGGACTGGTGACATGATATTAGTGGACTGGCACTTGAATGTGATCAGAATGTACTTATAGACAGTATATTTATTAAACTGAAGAATGGGCTGATGGACTACAATGAACAATTTCACTACCCTACATCTGTTTGGCGTCTACGACTTGATTGCAACGTAGAATACACAAAGGGCAACCAAAGGAACATAGCTGCATTTCATAACATCAGGGTCCAATTTACGGACAGTAATCTTGAAGACACCTTCCAAGGCCGAGTTCCTTCTTCTCCTGTATGATACATCAGCTGCATACCTCCGAATCAGATCCTCCAATATCCATAGCATCTGCCTGGCAGAAAAACGATATTGACCTGTTTTAGGAGGTACGGAAAGACACAGCAATGCATATTACGTTCTGAACCTCAAGATTATGCGGTAGTGATTCCCACAAACTACAAAGATCTGCATGGCCGCGCTGATTGTATCGACTTGTTTTTCCGGCTGGTCAAAGAGACTGGTAGCACACATACTGTACCTGTCAGAGCAATTGTGGGACCCACACAATTAGTGAGAGAGAATTCTGCATCACATAGCATCGATACCAAACGGCTTGTAAATAGTTATCTCGATGTGGATACCTACTGGACTGTATATTAAACATATATGCCTGGATCAAGGTGTGCAGATGGAAGATAGTTGATCAAATTGTACTATTTGATATAAACATAATAATAATTAGTCCTGGAGAGTTTGGCTCCAGCATTGATGTGCACAGGAATGGTCTTGGAAATGTAGCCAATATTCCCATTCGCTCCGAAATTTGCACATCACAATAGTACATGTTGGAAGCATTTTGATGACAACTACACACTCTTCAGAATGATCTTGTATTCAGTTCCAGAACTTGTGGAGCATTCAGGAGCACAGGTAAAATAGTCGCGGAGTACTGCAAAAATTGTCCCAAAGTACCTGGGAGCACATCGCTTTGCATTCAGCCTATCTGGGAGCATCTGGAAGCATCTGGAATCATCAGTGTGGCTGTTCAGAGTTGCTGAATTGTTCAGTTATGACTTCCAAACCCTGTTACATTTGCTGCTGTTGTTGAGCTGAATTCTCTACATTCCCATAAGTATGAGTTAACCAATATTTAGAGTTTCAGCTCGCCTAATGCTTTCTTCTCGATCGACCGCGTCAGGATCAACCGCCTCCAAGCACTCCTTCAATCCCAATGAATCATTGCCTCTGAGGGATTCTTCAAACTCGCATGATCATTGCCTCCAAGTTCCCACAATCATGACCTCGACATGCATCTTGGAGTTCACTCGATCCCAGTTTCCTAGTGCATTTCCAAACTGCCTCGATTATACCCTCCAATGTGGCATGATCATGTGCTCCAACCTCACTTGATTATGACCTCTAAGTGCATCTCTGAGTTCACTGTGTCTCGGCCTCCCTGCATCACAGCCTCCAAGTACATCTCTAAGATCATGCAATCACGGTGTGGTGAAATGGCTAAGCTCTCATCGCATTCGCAGGGAATTCATGAGAATGCGTGGTTTCAGCTCAATTAGCATAGCAGAGGGTGTGAGGATATTAAGGGGTACCTGGCTGTGAGGAACCACGCAAAATGGGTTGTTCTATGAAGTCTCGGCAAGAGTGCATGCGACCAAGTGCTGGGAAAGAGAGACTGTGTATTTCATATAATGAGATGATGATTATTCAGCCTGGGGTCTCCCAAATATATACTCTCCATTGCTCAGTCCATCTCTGTAATCCCAGTATCTCTCGGTACTCCACGCCGGCTTCACCCTGCCAAGCAGATTGGCAGTGGTGACAATGAAAAGGTTTTCCCACCACAATAACCTGCAAATGCATCTCGAAGTTAGCCCAATCAGCAGCTCCAGGTGCTCCTCCGACTATGCTTCATCACCATCTACAGGTAGATTAACCTTCTGTATATATATTGAGTGACTTTGATAGATAATACATGCCATAATATGATGTAGCGAATTGTGTGACTGAATCAAAGATGAATATGACAGACGAAATGTCTTGTGGTTATGAAACCCTAAGATCCACTGCTGTGGGAATACGGTACCATGTCTCACACAGAGCTGCGCAGAGGTCGCAGCTGCTCTCGAAGTCTCCCACCGACCTGCACAGTGGTCTCAGCTGATCCGTAAGTTGACCATCCTGTAAGTCAAATATCGGAGCATCTGAGTGGGCTCTTGCAGAGTTTCAGAGCACTTTACTTAGCTCAAGGGGTGCGTGGGAGCCTCTGGAACTACTTAGAAGCACTGGTAAGGTCGACCAGAGTATCTGGGAGGTGTGAGTGTGGCTTCCTGACAGATTTACATTTTCATGATGGATTACGCCATCCAAGTGCATCTCTAAGTTACCTCGATTTCTGCCTCCCAGTTCATATCCATTATCACATGACTACAGCCTTCAAGCTCATCTCTGGGTTCACATGATCTCAGCATCCAGGTGCATGTCCGAACTTAATAGGTCACCGCCTCTGAGTGAATCTCTGAGTTCAGTTTATCGTCATTTTCAGGCACACCTCAAATTGCTCTCAAGCACCGCCTGCAGCCAGTTCAGATGAACTGTGTGTAGATGGGTAGCTATATAAATACATAGATACATAGATATATAGATATATAGATGCATAGATACATAGATACATAGATACATTGATACATACATACATAGATACATTGATACATAGATCAGACTACAAACTGAATACATCTGTTTTAAGAATTGTTGAAGGATCAGTGGTAGCTATGATTTCCAGGCTCACCAGCAGTCTTTCCAAAGAAGAAATTTCTCCCAGACTGATCTACTGTGATTCGAGGTGCTTCCAGACTTGTCACCTGCACTTCCAGACTTGTCGTCGAAACTACCAGATGATCCCAGGCTGGTCGTCGTGGCTTCCTGGCTGGTTGCCAGCGTTCCCAGGTGCTCCCAGATGCAGTCAAAGTTCTCTTCATCGCTCCAAGGTGTTCACAAACTTGTTTCAATCGCTCTGATGGTACTCCTGTACCAGTCATCGAAGATCCCACTTACTCCAGAATGCTGGATGGAATAGCCTCATATGGGCTGATACTCTCCAGACATAGACGCAGCTATGCTTACACTCCACATCATCTCAGGCAATCCTGGAGGCACCCAGTGACTAAAATACATTTTGCTGATGTATCACTAAACAAGCTGCTATAATTGTCAAAGATCAATACATACCAGAAATTTCCACTATGATAGGGCAGTGGAGATCTGGATATTTCAAAAGTCCCAAAGGAAACTTTCAAATTATACAATAGCTCACGAATGTAGTGGTGTTCACAAATACTCCTTAGTAAAGATTACTTGATTTAAAGTTCTGCACTGTCAATGAAGTTTTTATAACAAAATTCAATATCAGAAATATTCAATTTCATTGCCATATATTGCTGTTGCTATGTTCTCTATTCATCCAATGCTGGGTTGTATGGCAGTTGAACAAGATCTACTAATACTGCCATATGTAAGTTTTGCAATCAGTGTCGTTGCTTCTATTTACAATCCACCAATTATATCTACACGTCAGACAATCGGTAGTATCAGCTGAAGATACGTACAATTCGAGAATCATTATTAGATAAGGCTCATCTTAATGTACCTTGTTTATATCTAATTCATTTGCCGTACAAAATTGCAGTTGAAATTAAGGTTAATAAGTCCATCCAAAGTAAGGCTTATTGTTTGATGGTTGTTGAAGATAACCATTCAATCTATACCCAGCTGGAAATATTTCATTTGACATATTTACGATTTTTCTATCCTCTTAATTGGTTCATGTGCCACTACTAGACTTCTCTGTTTGTTAAATGAATCTCTGCTCTGACTTGCAAAATGGCTAACACAATGATATATAGCCCGCTGTCTGAAAATACCACCAAAGCAATGATTATAGTTATATTTTTCCTTGATTCATGTACAGGTAATTTTGGGTTCCAATAGTTGGAATGATATTATATTGGAAGCCACTACTCTGATTAACAATCTGTGGGTAGCCACAGTATTTCCCTGCATTTCAGTACTATGTAACTGGAATAAGTTCACATAAACTGCTGTTGATACTCTTCAGTGTCTATAGACTCATTTCCTCTAGCTACAGTCCTTCTCCATTGATTTCTGCCCTACTGATTTTCACCCAGCACTGATCTGTTACTCCCATATATCATATTTCCACTCAAATACAATTCTATTTGGCACATTGTTTGAAGCTGAATCAATGTTGTTCAGTTATTGGAAATTGTGCAATATGACTTTGATACTTCACTTTTTGTTCCAAATACATTCCAATCATTAGCATATACAAGGTGTACCACCCAATATCGCCATCAGTGGATAAAATATTTTTTCCTAAATATGACAATCATGTAGATATGGGTAATATAGCGCATACCAATGATGTCATGTTTGATTCATATAATATATTCACTATGTAGGGACATTTAGTCAATGTACTTGAAGGTTCTTTATGAATCAAATCTTCTTAATTCAACCCATATCGAGTTAGCAATACCAACAACAATAGATTATTAAAAGAGATATATACGTATAATAATAAAATATCAATATCAATGATACACAATAAACAGAATAGAAAATATTTTTTGTGGAGGGTAATTTGTTGCTTCTGTTCATCTCGACAATCTCAATTATTCAGTCTAGTCCTCCATACAATATTACCACATAATGCAAAGAACGATCCGGATTTTTGTATGATTGTCAAATTTGTGAAAGATAATTTCAGATACTCCCAAAACTTTCTCCCATACTCCAATATCCTGTTACAACTTAACACCACTATAAAGATAGTATTTCTGTTCATAATATCAGTCATTCAATTGAGTTGACTATTTACTTCAAGACATATGTAAGATTGTTTTGACACTGAAATTTAAACACTTGGAATCTACACTTTGCTATTTCTCATTTCTTCTAAATGTCCCTCAGTGACTCAATTACATTTTGCTGATATCTGTAAGTGTACTCAATCATCACCTCCAAATTCACACTACAATGGACTTCAAATGTATCTCCATGCTGTTTCAATCATATCCTATTAATTTGTCTCTCAGTTGACTCAATTACCACCTCCATCAGCAACAACTCTAATTTCCGTCTGAAACACCTAGGTCTTCCGGATGGCTCTGACGGCTCTGACCGAACCTCGTACACTCTGACGGAGAATTACACGCCTCCCGTTGCATACTTGCCTACATTACTATGCGCCCGGTATACACACCATCAGAACGACACGTGTGTTACACTGTTCGCAGGGGCTGCAGTTATCCTGTAGCTATTTACACAATGCCTGGCGATGTTTATGCCTTTCTCCGGCCGATAGCCACATACCGCACTCTCATTTATATTTAGGTTTGACATTTTGTCACTTATTGCAATAGTCTTCGCTTCGGATACATCACTTGCCGTTGCTTTTGCTTCGCCATTAACGTATTTTACATGTCTGAAATATACTGTCCAATCTTCACACTCTGTAGTACTACGCCCTCAGTCCTCCACATTCTGCGTTGATCCATCATCGGCTTGCAATGCTGCTTCATCCGCATCCGTAACCGCATTGTCTCCATCCTCGCACTCATACCCGTCGACATCACTAGTTCCCAGGTCAGTCCTCCACATTCTGTGTTGATTCATCATCGGCTTCCGATGCTTCTTCCTCCACATCCTCATCCGCATCCGCATCGTCGCCGTCCTCGCCCTCATACCGGTCGACACCACTGGTGCCCAGGTCAAACCTCTCGAGTTCAGTCGCCGGCCGTCCTTGCTGGCTGGCAGTGGGGATGGCGTCGCGCTCGTCACTTTCGTCACCTTCATCTTCGTAATCCCCGCTACCCCCTCGCATACAGAAATGCTGTACATCATCGGTGCAATTGTTGTCTATCGGGATGTTTGGGTCAGTGTATCCAATCTCAGGCTTCTCAAGCGCCACTTCGGAGGTCAAATAGTCGAGAAGAATAGCATTGTCAACACACGCTGCTTTTACGCTGATGACCATGGCAGGCGTTGGGTGCTCCACCTGTTGGATCTGACGCTTCACTGTAGCAAGAGTGTTTTTATAAACCCTCAGTTGATATCTCTCCGGTAGTGTGTTCCAGGTATTCATCAAGAATGTATACATGTCTGCAACGCCAGGCGAGGTTAACAACTTGCGACCCATTGCAGCGCAGCAGGATGCGTTCTTACCACTGTCATTCTTATAATTGAAGTAGTTCGAGGGATCAGGTCTGTCCGCTTTCAGCTTTCACTTGGAAGCTTTCGGATGCACACCTCTGTTCTTTTGCCACTCCATGAGAGCATGGCGCAAGGCGGTGCAGGTAAACATGATCAGTGGCGAGGGTATATGACTGTCCTTGTTGTTAATCATGGAATTATAGAATCCATGCATACTTACTGCGGTGATTCGCCCGATGATAAAATTTGATGTAGATAAACCACGGAATTGCTTCCGCCAGGAAGTAAAGTGAACACTGGCCATTCGTTATCAGCTTTCGACTCTCTCTGCATTGGATTTGGGCCACGTACACCACTTTCCACACGCTCTGCTACAGGAAAAAGATACTTATTGCCTGCCAGGAGGGAATCACTAAATTCCAAAAGCTCTACGGCGGATTCAAAGCGGTGGAGATCATAACGCTCTGCTATGTTGTCCCTTGCTGATTGAATAAAATGGGATTTAACCTTATCGACTTGTGCTCGAACCTGGTACCGGTTTGAGCGCGTAATATTCAACGTGGGGCCTAGCTTCAGCATACCTCTTTCAAGATCTCCCTTGTGCGCGCCTCAAATGTTATCGACCAAACGTTGTTTAACTGCATAGCGGTGTTCCAGTACGTCTCTATTATCTGCCAGTGTGGGGCTTCAGCTAATGCTTTCGAAACGCATCGCGTTGCATAAAATACCGTCTCCAAGTCGCTTGCACTTATAAACGGCCGTCTGTTCCACATGTGGAGCTCCAGGAGTCTGCCTGTTGCAAACACAAGACGCGTCATGTCTGACTGACCAAATCGATGAATGCTGCGACTGCCGGAGACCATTGATCGAGGTGTAGACACAGCCTGCGGTTGCAATTGCCACTGCCTCTGTCTCTGATTCTTTTCAGTAGCTCGCGTTTGGAGTGGATTAGTAATGATTGGGCGCCCTTCTGGATTAGGGATGGGAGTAGGCAGGTTTTCAAGACCTCGGAGAGGAGTGGGACTGATAACAATGGCGGATGCAGGGCTGAATACAACGCGACGCGTGGAGGTTCCTCCGGGTGCTGGTGCGCTGCAACTGCTTCTACCCGGCGTGGCGGTTGGAGTATTTATTGACTGTCACTGTGAACCGGACGGGGTGGAAGTCACGCATTGATTGATATCTCCAACGCGAGAATTGTTCAGCGAAGATGATGGGGTGGAGTTCTGACCTTGGATTGTAGAGGGTGCGGAACTCCCTCCTTCAGAGGAATCCCTCTTGCCAACAGGTACGGAAATGCGTCTCTTAGCAGGCGGAAGCTGAGAATTCCATGAAGGCCCACACTTTTGTTGATTCTGACAATTAGCAAGACTTCGAACATTTCGTACAACTGGAGTTATGTCGAGGTGAGGGTGTTGGAAAGGCATAGTCCAATATAGATGTTCGATGTTAAGAATGTAGGAATAATTGCCTGTGCATGCATATATAACGGTGGGCAAGGTAGACTGCTATTTGAGCGTCCATGGAGAGTTTCGACAAAAGAGGGAGGCACAGTGTAGACCGTACTAGACTCGACACCCTGACAATATTCTGTAATAAGATCCCGTGAGAAGCATTCAAATATGGTGGTAACTGCCATCGGATTGAACTCAGCATTGATATTCACTGATACACCAACGTCTGAAGGCCTATTTGCACTGCTTGAAGGGTGTTTATGCCTTCTTGGCGCAGCTATCATAGTATTGCACTCGTTCTTGGCACTATACTTCACACCATCGATTGTGTATATCTTCAGCTTCCCGGTGGAAATCCCCCTTTGGCAGAGCTGAAAGCATTTCAAAGTGACCAATGAGGAATTATCTATCCTATGACATCAATTGCGTGTGCTTCTTTCACCGTTAGGCGTTGATAGCTGTGTTAGAGGGTTGCACAGTGGGACCAAATTGAGAACTACTCAGTTTGCACCGAGATGAACGAGGTCTGAGCAGTACAAGTGGTATGATATGCCAAAGCAACGTCCGGCATCACGAACTGTCATCACTGCGAGTACTAAATCTTATCTCGAGGCTCCTCATTCATGAAGCGCCTGGTGGTTATGCAAAATGAAGGCTTAGATGTTTTGTGTTCATGAATCAACAAAACCCAGGATATGAATCAAATCCCAGGAACTCGAGTATATATATCCCTTCTTCCTGCCTACTCCTCCATTCTCTTTCCCTCCCGTATGTAACACACCGCCAACATCCTCAACCCTCTCGACATTACGTGACTCCACAGAACAACTCATCTCGTTCCAAAACACACCCGATAACCTACACAACTTTGTACATTCCCTCTGGGCTTGCTTCCGCTATATGCAACTGTATCACAATGCTAATACCCGAATGTAGATTCATTTTCAACTCACAGTGATGGTACCAAATGGCAGCTACAAAGAAAAGGGGAAGCCAACTGCCAGGGCAAAAATGCCGAGATTGTTTATAAATCTACGCCTGTCGTTGGTTCGGGACCGTATAAAGGGATTCATTTCAGAACACATCGGTAGACTCATCCGGATGTACATCGTTTGTGGCATCAACAATGTGAGGGCATGGGACCTCTTTTCTCATATATTGTTTCCTGATCCAGTAACAACTCGCCACTTTTCACAATTCCAGCTAATGTGGCTGCACCGCAGGAGCAGGAGTTCGTCTTTTCGGGAGTGGTGGGCAGGCTTCTGCTCATATATGGGGCAAATGTTTGATAGAACCCCCAACCAAATGAACAAGTGGAGTTTGAACAACCCCCGTGCCATCTGCAATCAAGTCGATCGCTCCAATCCGCAGACAACCAGCTAGGTGAAGGTTAAATGCACCGGTGAGCGTTTCTCTTGGTATGGTAGCAATGATCTCTGGGCAAAGATGGAGCCACTAAGCTGCCGGCAGTGCAAGCCAGGCGACTTCCTGGCTATTAGACCAATGAATTGGGATGAGATACTCGACAAGGATGATAATGATGAGAACTGGGCGGAGCCTGGAGAGCCGAGCGGTGGAAAGAGCCGTCTTAGCGATCGGGATGGCAATGACAACGGCCTGGGTAAGGTGGATATGCAGGGTGGTGAGCAAGGGACCGGGAAAGAGAAGGGAACACTGGATGAGAAGGGAAAAGGGAAGGGGAAAGGGAAGGGGAAGGGAAATGGTAAAGGGAAAGGTATTGTAAAACAAACCCCAGTGGGAGATAATATCTCTCGTGCCGTTGCATTACAGTTGCAGAAGGAAATGTATGAGGCAGACTCGAACATGGAGGGCTCACTAGAGCGGATATATTTAGAGCCGAAAGCATCGCCCACCATGTTCATTTCCTCAGATGATGATACTGACTATACTGAGTCGAACGCGGAGTATGACTCAGAACATGATCCGGATGTACATATGCGCATGGAGGACGATGTGGACGCACCAGACTGTCTTGATCTAGACGATGATGTGCACCCAACGGATGGCATTGATTTAGATGGCAATGTGGATATGGAAAGGGACGGTGACGATGAAGAGGAGGAGGATGAGTGAGATGACGATCAGCTGGAGGAGGAGGATCAGGATGAGCAGGAGGATAAGGATGAGCAGGAGGATAAGAATGAGCAGGATGATAAGGATGAGAATGATGGCAAAGAACCTCGCACGATTGGCCAGGGAGAGATGGTAAATACACCGGCTGGCGATGTAGATACCATTGTATACAAGCAGCCATTCATGCTATCTGAGCCAGGCCAGGCGATGCTCAAGCATACCCCACGGCCACAACCTCAGGCGCCTGCCCCACAGCCACAAACTCTGGAGGCTCGCCCACGACCACAAACTCCGGAGACTCATCCCCTCAATGGACTGGAGCATTGGGGCTTATGATGCAGCAAAAACCTCGCCCGGCGGTGCCAACTCTGCGAGAATCTGGGGCAGCCGGAAACACCTCGAATGTGAATGTAGATCAGCAGCAACTCGGCAAATCGGCAGGTGGCACAAGTCTCTCTGACATCCATCCCCCCTATGCCGGTCTCCCTGATGCGTGCCCGATACCTTCGTAGGCCAGCCGTGCACCAGTCATCGCGTTGAGGAGGAGGCGATGGTTGTTGTATTCAGGTTAGGGTCATGTTCCTGTTGTGTTCGGTTCTTTTGATCTAATGTATTTATCTCAGGCATTGTCTATTACACGCATCGCGAGGTTGTTGGATTGCTCAGGGTTTATATTATATATGGGTTTTGTATTGGTCTTACTTTATTCATAGTATTATATTTTGGGACATGGTGCATGTAGCATTTTTGCAACTCCTGGCGTGTAAGGAACCTCTTTGTGATGGTGTTAAGGCTCAATAAGTTAGCTGAAAGTATTGTGAGCTTACATTCCAGGCTGCTCAGGCTTACCACCAACTTTGGTGACTTTCTACAGTGTATACTCGGATCCTCTTGTATTGTCAAGAATGCCAAGCGGACCCCTTTCTGTTGCGCTGAATTCTCATGCCGAAAGCAGTTCACCTCAGACAGCTGGCAACTTAAACATATCAAATTACACCATCCTGAAAACCTTCAAGTTGTGCACCTGAAGAATATGACTATTCGTAGCGTGCCCTGACGCTTTGAACCTGTTCAGCATCATGAATTCAATGCTAACAAAGATTCAGTAGAAGACTTGGACGCGTTTCACTGCCTCAAACATGTTGAAAACAATGCAGACTCAAAGTCTCAGCCTCTGCCACCTCCTCTGCAGTAGATGGAAATATACCCTGGCAGTGGCGCTCCCCTGCTCGATTACATTGCTGAGCCATGGGAATGCAACGCTCACGGTTGCCTTGAGAGAAATCTACAAAATAATCCCTACTACCTGTTTCGGACGCATATGGAGTACAAATACATGCAGTGTCGGCTCAAGAAGAAAAGCATGAAGACCTACTATGGCAAAGTGCTGAAGGGAGAAAACACCGCTCTTTGTTTCCCAAGCTTCAAAAACGGGGATTGCATCCAAAAGCTCGTGGGTAGCATGCCAGATGATCAGGCTCTTGGGGAGTGGGAACTACACACTCTCGAGGATATGAGATGGAATGACAATCACCAACGCCCTATCAAATACTGGAGTCGAGACATCATCAAAAGCACGAGATGGTTGATGCGGCTGCCAGCCCATGAGAAGCATCTCATCTACGCCCTTCAGCATTGCATTTACAGCGGAACGCCACCGAAAGGCCTCTATACCCAAATGCACACTGCGGACTGGTGGTGGGAGACACAGGTTAGGAGACATACTCCAGGGTAATAACGTTCTAATCGACATTTAGTCAATGCTCAGAGTGGGTGAAACACTGGTTCCCTTGATCGTCACGTCCAATGGAACACATCCCTCGAATTTCGCTGGCGACATGAAAGAGTGACCTGTATCAATTACAATTGGCAATCTATCTTCGAAGATCCGCCAGATGCCATCAACGCACAGCCTCATAATGGTCGCTCTCCTACTGATTCCAATCAAGAACTGCAATATGCCTCAGAAACAGCTACATGAGCAGCGGCAACCAAACCGAGAGGTGCGGAACGAAGTACTCTGGCAGGTACTCCAGCATGTCACCTTCAAACAGAATCCGGGTGCCGAGAGTGGGAATTACAATGTTCTGTGTGCAGATGGCAACTTCAGGCATTGCGAGCCGGATTTAGCAGCATGGCTTGCAGATGGCACTGAGTATAGCGATCTACATCATCTCGAGCGGCATGTCTGTTTTAGGTGCGCATGACCAAAGAACGAACTGGAAGATTATGTCCTTCCTGACACGCAATACCCCCGGCGGGATCAGTATCTATATCAAACGCTCAACGATACCAACACCAAGGCATCCAATACAAAACTCTCGTTGTGCCATGTTCACCGAGCATTCAACGTGATTTTACATATTCCTTGTGTCGTGAGTGACCTCCCTAAGCCCGACATCCTCCATACAATGCAGATCGGCATGCTTGACCATCTCCAGAAGTGGATTTTGCACTTCATGAATACGCATGAACGGCTCAACAAGTACAATGCAATCTGGTTATCCGTGCCTGCTTACCACGATCTCACACCAAAAAATAAGTCATATGAGGAAGTTTCTCAATGGAATGGGAGAGAGATGAAGGAAATGCAACAGTACCTGCTTGGGGGAGTAACCCATTCTCTACGAGGCGGAAGCCCCACTCAGCGTCCCAAATGTAATGACGCAAGTGAGTGCACCCAGGCATTGTTAGAATTCTATATGTATGCTCCATATAAATGTCATGATGATGTAGCATTGAGCTGCATAGAGGACTTCTTGCGACGGTTTCACACCTTCAAAGATGGTTACTTGATAGGGCGAGGCGGCACAAAGGCAAAGGCCAAAGCCAATACCCTGAGAATGGACCATGTGAAGAAGCGAAAGGTAGATGAGGAAACAAATGCTGAGATTCGGATGCCGTCCAAGAATTGTCGTAAAATGAACAACTGGCAGTATTATATCAGGTACGCGATAGATGTTTCAAAGGAGTTTAATGCTAACTTCACGTTTCTGAAGATGCACTTGATGTCTAATTGGGTCGAATAGAATGGTTGATATGGAGCCTTGCAACAGTATTCAGCTGAGAGACATGAACAAGCACATAAAACGAACCTCAAGGATGGTTGGAATGCCTCCAATCACAATCTCAACTACCCGCCACAAGTAATTACCTTTCAGTGTGGTATCCTCTGCTTCGAAATCAGAGGGCTCAATCCCAAAGCCCTCGCGCAGCGTTGGGAGAACAGCACTGCCGCATGTAGAGTTCTCCCTCCCGGAGCTAATTGGGCTTCCCTCCTCAACCCCCAGTCATATGCAAAATCCAAATTAATGGGACCACAAAACCACCGTGATGGACAGCATCCTGACGCTATGATCAAACACTTCAAAGCATTACTTGACAATATGCAAGACGCAATGCACCACGTGGCAATATACCGCGGCACACAGGAGTTTATCAAGCATAAGAGTTGTAACATGACTTATATATTGCATGAACAACTGCACACAATGGACATCTGTACTTACCATGGTATTAAGGTTCAGGTTGAGAGTTTAGATGGTGAACACATATCTCAGATGTGTCGATGCACAGGAAGCCAGAGCTGGCGCGGAGGGGATCGACAGAACGACTGAGTGTGGGTTAAAGCAATGCCTAGGGAGGTGTTATGGTGCGCTGAATGGTTGTCTCCCATGGCAACTGCAATGAGAATTTAAAATCAAACTCCTAAACGAGGATGGAGCTTTCGTTGAGTACTGGTTAGCCCTGGTGCTCACCAGAAAACATGAAAACTCTGGCAACTTGGATCCCGTCGGGAACTTTGAACAGGTGAGAAAGCACCGGCAGCTGTTGCTTTGCAAGTCTTCAGCGTGGGAAACATTGTCGGCTGCGCATATGGAATTCCAGAGAGAGCTACTAGTAGTAAGGCAGGAGACGGACAGAGTGAGCAATGGATTGTCAATAGCCTCATAGATCTAGCGACTTGGAATGATGTGTATAATTAGCCAAGAGAGAATTGCATTTTCCGCGGAGGCAGAAGGAACGCGAGGAGAGATTTTCGCAATGTCACCCATCGCATTGGAATCCTGATGCAAGCGCGTACCGAATGAACCCATCCCGACCTATGGTCCCAGTTGGCCATAACGCCAGAGTGATTGTTTTAAATAGGAAACCGACAGAACGCGAAGAAGTTGTCAAACAGCAATAGGAAGGCGATATACAACGTGACGAGTTGTATTGAAGCTGGGCACAGAGTACTCCGCCACTGGGGTGTCTCTGACGGCTCTGACGGAGCGCGTCCACTCCGATGCAGCCATTCCGCCCGAACAGAATATTTTTTTCCTGATGCGATTGTACCCAATCAAAAAACCAATCAGCACCAAATCTACAGTTCTTTGGGTCGTTCCACATTTTTGCAAACTCTAATCTCTGGCTCCAATTATGTATTTGAGTTGTGATCGTATCACAATATGATATATCTGCAAAAGATGCAGTGTAAGATGCCCTTTCACCTCCACTTCTCCAATTTGGAATCAGACCACTATTCATGAAGTCGCTTCAAAAATCGCTTGATTTTCGGCCTTATTTCAAACGAATTGAACTATTTGTGTTCGAATCGCAAATTGCAGAATGGGAGGGGAAAGATCATGTACAACTTTATCTTTTACGTGTATATCATATTGTGATACGATTACAACTCAGATACTTAATGGGAGCCAAAGTACTGAGTTCGCGAAAATGAGGCTTTGCAGTATGATAAACCTGGCCAAAAAACTGCAAGTTTATGTCTGGTCCGGGTACCAACCCCACCAGAACAGTGTGTTTCGGTTTTTTGGACGGGTCTGGAACTGAACCGAACCGTGGATCTGGTCCAAACCCGGACCCGTTGCTAACACTACACTTCAGTGGGTTATTTGTCACTCTTGAGCTGTACCAGGGCTGGAATGATACATCCATAATGAGTCGCAGCTTGTCAAAGTTGACTTTATAAATATTCAAAAAGTACATTCTGGACAGGATTGGCAGATCTCAATTGTGTCCGAGCTTCAATCATTGGCCTGGAAATTCTCGGCTGTAAAAGCTGCAGCTTAGCCATGAATACCCAAGCTGGGTCTCCATATCCGACTCTCTGGGATGTGGATCAGAGGTACGCCAGAACTTCAATGATATGACAACAAAAGCTGCAGCTTTGCCATGCACACGTGAGCCCATGTCTCATAATCTGCCGCATGTACATGATATCGCCATGTCTGTTTGAATTGCCAAATCAGATTGGTAAATATGCTTTGCTAGATCTGTGACAATGACATGCCCAGGATTCTCCGGTGCACTGGGACTTTGCCCATAGGCTAACCACAGCTGTGGATTTGCCATGAATATTCTGACACAGGGATTCAATATTTACTACACTGTCTTGATGGCAAATGCGATAGGCAAAAATGCAGTGATCAATCAGTCACAATGCTATGTGGCCTGGATCTTCCAGTGCACCTGAACTTCAATCAAATGCCTGCAAAACCTGTGGCTGTGCCACAAATAAGTGTGCCATGACACATACTCCAAACTAAGCATTCAATATAGCCAAGACTCTCCTATTGCCAAATGGAATCGGCACATATGTAGTGCACAATCACTTATAATGATACTGATGACATCTTCCGAAGAGACTCTGGTGCGCCTGAAAGTTGTTGAATTATGCTTTTTCATACTTTTTCATTCGAAATGCATCTGTAGCTTCAGGTTTCTAGTGTATCCCAATGTAATAGTGGAAAATCTCCGGCCTTTTCCTGCATGATTCTCAAAATTCCACTCATACCATTGATTATGGGATAGGACAGCGATGGATACATGTAATAGAGCATATCAATTGACTTCATCTCATATTGCTCATTGATAATAATTTTGAACGCCAATGAAATCCCACTCTTGGCATATCTGATTTAGGACAAAACAAATCTAACATCAGAACTTTAATTCACTTCAACAGTGCGGTGAGAAAGCATAAATATATGCAGTATAGTGTGCCGTACAAACAACATTTTTGACTATTTGTATCAGTTAGGAAGATTATGTTGCTTGCATGTCTAAAGAGGCATACCTTGATGAAAGTGTCCGAACACTCTAAAATGAATGGATCATCAGACTGCAACATGTCTCCATTTACTATCAGCCGCTTCCTATTGTTCTCAGGCGACTCCATATTCGCGTTAATCATTGACGTTCTGTTGTTAGGTTGACTCATCAGGCTGTGCGGAATGCTCATTTGGCTTACCCCAGAGTATTGGCCGAAATTACTTGCGCGGTTATCATAGCCACCAGGACCTGTATTCAGTTACCATGTGTGTGGCACTCAGTTTTGCCCCAGCTGCATAACGGGTGCAAGTGTGTCCCCTGCTGATTCAAAACCCAAATTTGCTGAGTTCTTATCACATGGATTGCAGCTACAGCATTTAGCACTGTCCCGACTACTTCGGACATGGTTATGAATACAGAGGGATTTAGTAAATCATCCAATTTGAGCTGCAGTATTGTGCATTCATCATTGCCGATTTCTGCATACATGTTGAATATATCCACATGATCCACAAAACACTTGCTTAGCCACCACTTCAAATGACGAACATGGCCAGGAAGAAGACAAAATGGCACTGTCTTGTCTGGAGGTGGTGCACTGAAGCGTGCATTGTCATTTCTCTCTTTGGGAAGGAGCGTCTCGGTTGTTGCGTCATCTCCATCATATTTGGGACACTACACATTTTCGTTAACAAGCATTGGCAAAAATGCCACTCTCAGTCATCGGAACATCTGGAAAGCCAGCCAAGTATCTAGTGGCCATTTACAGTAGAATTGTCCACAAATGTGATAGTAATGCTCTGTGTCTCCCAACATTAATGAGAAATATACTAGCCACCATCTATCAACCCTCCATGCTCCCAAAGCACCCCGAGAACTGTACCTCTCAACCTGGGTTGTCAGATTTGCTAGCCGTTCCTCACTGGAATCGACATCAATGAGGGGTGCATTCGCATTTCGCATGAGGTTGACTGGCTTTGTACTGGCCAGTTTGGATTCGTACCACTGCTTTATCGTCCAACGCTTTGCAATCTGTATCATCTGGTGTACCGCATCCTGTTCAGCTTCTTTGTCTTCAGTATGGATAGCCTGCATCAAACTCTTCACAGCGGAATACAATGCCTCTTTGCCATGCTTTTCCATCACAGTATCATCCTCTGGATTGTCAGACGCACCTGAAAACAGTCATAGTGTCTGATACCACCAGTCATTGAGTCAGTGGAGTCCTGGTGTTGCTGTGACTTGAAAATTGAATACAATTCTCGCATTCGTTACGAATTGCGAGCCCACACTGTTTCTAGTCATGTACTGATGGAACTTATCACATATCCCGAAACTCCAAGAACAGTATGAGAGTTCTGAGGTACTTGATGGTTTTGCTCTAGATGTTACGGTATCATATGTAACAAGGTGGATATTCCATCAGTATTGTAGCTCATCAATACTGGTGTTCCGATCCTGATGGGTGAGATTTGCAATTCCCACATGGAACGAGTATATGAGTTCCACTTTGGTTCCATATGTCATGATGTCAAAGACACTCTTAAATGTCTCTGCCACTTAGGGAATTGTGACCACCACAATTAGTTCCAGGGCTGACATAACTCGATGCCGCTGAGTTGAAGTTAACTGTATCTCTGAACTGCGGCGGGGCACTGAATTTTATCTCTGCAATGGATCCCACTCCTGTCCTTCTCCAATTAGTCTGGGAAAGTTGTTCCGCACTATATTCATGCCATCTTCAAGTATATTACCCAACAATCCCAACACTGGCAATCCCATTACAACTTTCTCAGTCAGCAGTTTACATATCTTTGCTGCTGCCACCGAGGGGTAAGTCTTGACATGACCCATTTTATCTGCCACCAGTGTTTTTGGCATATCAGCATCCCAAACTCACCTTCTCACAATGAACCATTTCGCCCAAACCTGGTGTGCCAGAAACTTAATGCTGGCCAGGTGTGGAATTGCATACTTCTGGCCTCGAATACGGGCATCTGTTGATTGGCAAATCGGATGGGAATTCAGCAGCCTGACAGCCTCATCAAGACACTCGTGTTCAAATACATTGTTAATTGTATTGAGAGCAGTATTCCATACTTAACTTGTATTTTCTGGATCAAGGACATTCTCACCATCCTCCACTTGCTGCTGAACCTTACTTGCACCATTGTCTATGTTCTTTTTGTTCTCAATCATCTCTTTCAGTTGCTGTGATATGAGCTGCTCAGGTGGGAGGATATTCCGGCACTCCTGAAATTCATCGTAATGTTAGGTATTTCACTGACAAGCAACCATTGGAACAAATATATTTGGATGGAATGCAATCAATTCAATTCTTTCAATCAGAACTTACATTAATACATCTCTCATTCTCTTGGCCACCATCCTCCTCTCCTCTCCCTTCTCTCGTCCAACCACTTCAGAACCTTCGAATGACTATGTATAATGATCATCAGTTATACATGTCTAGCCTAAACAAAGGTAGTGGAGATTATCTTTGCTGGTCAAAATATGTGCTCGGCAATCTCCTTCCTTGTCGCTCTCACTATTTCAACCTTAAATATCTGCACAATCTGTCCAGGTTTCAACTTGCCAGCATTGGAAAGGCAAAAGTTGTACAAAAAATGGCCATATATGCAGTCATTGATCATTTGCCCATGTCTATATAATTCCTTATACTGATCGTCCACTATGTCCTGCTCCAGGGTGCACTGGATCATCTATGTAAGAATGTGTGGCTGTTTCGGGCCTCAATTTTTGTCAATGAAATCACTCCGCACCTTCAAGTGCATCACATCTGTATATGATGCTGGCAGTTGTTTAGAAGACAGCATGAAATTGTTCCCATTCGACACCAAGCGAATCACAACTATGAAAGTTGTATCTGACACCGTTGGGAAAATCCATATTGCGGTGTTCCCCATGTGCTCTCCCAAATCCATTGCCCATCGCTTGTTGCCTTGCCTTGCATTATTCCACGCCTCCTCAATTTCGCATGCACATTTCTTCCCAAATATCTCAACCAATACTGGCGAATCCATTCCGCATTATGACACTTAACCAATGGCAGCCAGTCTGGGAATATCTGCAAAACATCTGCAACTTCTGTCACCTGGTGCAGGGGTTCTTCTCGAATATGATTCACACTGTTCTGCCCCCGCATCATGCACCAGTGCCTCTTTTCCAGATACCCAGCCACCGCTATGTTCTTCCACTTGTTGAGCGCACTCTTGTCAAGCAGCCCCATCCTGTTTGCAAATTGCTTCAAGGAGAATTTCGTTTGTTGCAGGCTGATTGGCAGTTTGCCCTTTCTACCACCTGAGTCCGAGCAATAATCACTCTCATCATCTTCATCAGAATCATTGTACGAAGTCGCTGGCATTGGAGGCAAGTCCACAATATCTGTGACATCTGCGTTTCCCAGTTCCGCTGGTGGCTGAGATCATTTCAATGTGAGGCTAATTGGAGGTATCCCAGTTGCGCCAGAAGGAGGTACAGATGGAGTTTTAGAGCTGGAAGCTATTGGCCAATTGGCTCAATAATTTTCCAGTGGTCCTGGTGGCACTCTCAGTGTACCTGTAGATGACATCTCTCATTCTGAAATCTGCAGGGCGGGAACATTTGAGAACCACTATAACAGCCTTGGTGGGGGTCATATGCTTTACACTGCAGTCCATAACTTCGATATCGTTCGCCTGCGCTGGCAGTTGGTTGCGAACTGCGTGTCATCTTGAATGGAGACTGGTGATAAACCTGTAAAGTACCTGGGAATGGCTGCTGGGAAGGAGGGTAACCATACCCATGGGGCGGATGATATTAATCAGTGGATTTCCCACATCGACTGTCTTGGCCTTTGGCAGTTCGTTAACAACTCTCTGAGGATATCGAATTGTTGTCACAGTATTGTTTTGACCCAAACAGGCCACCCTGTGAAGCCATAATCACTGTCTTCAGTGGTGATCCATTCATCGACATGCTCTGTGAACAAAGATGGTGGTACACTACTCTAGATGCAAGATGTAATAAAGAATAAATTACAGGATGGTTGAATAGATTGCGCATACCAGTGACTTTCGGCGCAATTGACGGCTTCTTATATGCCATTCTTTTGTCACAAACTGTGGTGATTTACTACACCTATCATTCATGGAACAAACCCAGGCCTTGAGAAAAAGAAACCATAATCACACCCATCCCGCCTTTCTTTGTTATATGCTCCAATTCATATACTAGAATATGGGATAGGTACTTACCATCCTACACTTCCATGATTTCACGGGTCATAGATCGGATATGATATGATATCTCCAGGCACCCAATATGTACCATATCCAGTATAGAGGTTCGCACGCCAAGTGATATTACACATGAGTTTTGGGTGTACATGCTTGCAAACTGCATTCAAGAGGTGGTCTGTGAGACGAGTCACAACAGTGATAGATTTCTATTGAGCTCCACACATATGCATCTTAGTTCTCCTGATGATCCACAGTTCAGCCAAGAATCATTACTGAACCAAATGTCCTCGCTGCCACCCCAGTTCTGGATCATTATTGCCCGGACATCCAGCTAGTGTAATGGCATGGCTGCACGTAACGTGTCCAGGGCTGCGTAAGACCCGCTTTATATAGTCAGCTCGCCATGAGCCTTTGCTCTCCAGCGATAATCATACACTAACTTACCTTTAGACAACTCTACCATATTGACATCCACATTTGCAACCGTATTTACTGATATATCTTCCTACGAGGTCATACACCAGTGTATGCCTTTACAGCTAGCTAGGAAACCCACTTATTCATTGTATTTTACAATCTAACTTTATTATCAGCTGCTCGGATGCTCGAGTATAGGTAGAACTCACAATGTGCAATGACATAATACATGGCCCCATTGTGGTGATTGCAGTGATGACAAATAAGACATCCCCCTCATATTTGGAAGGGTGCAATGTGGCTGTGAATGTATAGCGCTAACCGGTCTCAGCTCGCTTTCAAACAAATATCGCTGAGGCGCTCTATCACCCCCTAAAGCATTGTCGAGATTCATCCGAATACGTGTTCAGTGACCATTTCTTAACTATTGTTAACACTCGCTGGAAACATATTAACTCCTTTATCTGCAAAAGGAAAATATTTCAGAAGGACAGACTGGAGACTTACTATTGACAAAATAACCCAAGATTGATGAATGACAGGCTATTGCCTGATAGGATTGTACCACCTGCAGACTGAAATCAATCCGAGCCAACATTTTTCAACTTTAGTTGGTGCATCTGAATGGCCATCAATGAGCTTAGTCCACTAATTTATCTACCCATGGACAATGTACCTGGTCCGCAACCACCTGAAGATACTCCCAAGAAAGAAACTATAGACCCCTAAAAGCCTTATCCAACTTCTACTACTGATCCAACAATGACAAGGGCTCATAGGCTGGTAGTCAGAGTGGAAAATTCATGGGGGAAAGCATATGTCCAAGCAATGGGATTGCACAACACGCATCCCAAGAACTCAGAACAATGACATCCGTGGCTTCCATTGTAGTCAGCACATGACATTCAACCTGCCCAATCATGTAGCCGGTCAATGAAAATATTGATAGGTCAACATCGGAGGGGTGGATTGGACAATCTCAATATCGAATAACATCAATCAGCAGATACTCTACAAATGCTCTGCTCAAGACTTGATTTCGGGCTAGGCGATAATGGTTGAATTGAAGATCATTCGCATATCTTCAGAACATTATACACCAGCGATGTGTTCAAATAAATACAGTTTCTTTTAGAACATCTCCCATTACAGGCACACCTCAATTTTGATCAAGGGTGCTTTCATCAGCAAAATGTATATCAGTTCGGACGCAACACACAAACCTCCCAGACACTCTGGGCGACCTCACCAGTGCTTCAACCTACTCCTAGATGCTCCCAGACCCCACTGGAGCTATGCAAAGTGCGCTCAGACTCTGCAACAGTATTCTCAGATGCTCTGAGATATGACAAATAGAATAGTTGATTTTTGGAGCACCTGAAACCTTTGCACAGATCTGTGGGAGACTTCGAGAGAAGCCAAGACTGCTGCGCAGCATCTGTGGAATACCTGGTGCCGTATTCTCACAGCAGTGGTTCCTTCATAAGCACAAAGAATTTCATCTTATCATATTCGTCTCTGTTATAGTCACAAGATTTGCTACATCATAATATGGCATGCATTATTTAAGTCTCTCTATATATATTCAGATGGTCAATCTGGCTGCAGATGGTAATTGAGCACAATTGGAGGAGCACCTGGACACCCCCATTGAGCGTCCAAATAGAATTCCTGAGAAAGAGTGGTTCTGATTCGAGGAGCATAGGAATCGGGTGTGAATATATGATACTACCTGGTGTTGAGGATCTGCACAATTGCATGGATCCACGAAATGTCAGACAGAGCGAGTGAGACTAAAAGTTGGGAAAGATAGAGTGTGTATTTTCATTGTATAATAAGATAGGATGGAAATGAGATGATGACTATGTACTCCAAGGTCTGCCGAATATATACTCCGTATCACTCTGTCCACCTCCGTTACCGCTGTATCTTCGTACACCCGGTCTTGCTCCTTGACGATGTACTTGAAGGGCATGAGCGAGGGTGTTTGGGGATGCACTTGAGGACTGAAATCGAGTGAGATCAGAGATGCACTTGGAGAGCAAGATCGAGCAAGTGTGGAGATGCACTTGCAGACACAGTGATCAAGTGAACTCAGAGATGCACTTGGATGCCATGATTAAACAAGATTGGAGGAGTAGCTGGAGGCAGTTGATCTGGATGTGATGGATCTGAAGGCGGTCAATCTGGAGGCAGTCATTCTGGAGGCGGTGAATCTGGAGGGAGTGAATCTGGAGGCAGTTGATCGGGAAGCATGTGCGATGGAAGCTGAGAGTCTATTCATTGGTTAACTCGTAATTGTTGGAATGTAGAGAATTGAGTAACAACAAGGTCCGCTGAAAGCTGAGAGACTAACTGGGAACAGGAGACAGTCGATCGTGGGATGATGCATTATGCGGTGTATGCAGTACCCGGGGTACTAAGTGCTCAGTGTATACTGTATTCGGAATACGCTGTGTTCGGTATCCGCTAAATTCGGTGTATGTAGTACTCTGTGTTAACTCTTCATTCAAGGCATGGAGAGATAGGGAGGGATGATTCAACTTGGTGTATTTAGGTGACAGTAGAGTTGAGGACGAGAAGAACAGAGATGAGATGAGATGGGGCAAATCGTCATGAGAAGTTGGGACATAAGAAAATTTTGTTTGCAAGTCAATTTATGATCTCCAATATGGCAGGTATGAGTCTCCATCCGGCTTGTGATTACACTGATACGAGGTCTTCCCAACCAAATCAGGCATGTAGTACCTGAGATTATTCATATTCGCTCGTATCCTCCCCATTGTTCTCATCTTTATCCCCCATTTCTCTCTTTCTAGTTCATAACTCTACCATCATCGCAGAACACAAAGTGAAGTCATCCCTCTCTATCTCTCCATGTCATAATCATGAGTTGACACCGAGTACAGCATACACCAAGTACAGCGTATACCGAGTACAGCATGCACCAAGTACAGCATACACCAAGTACAGCATACACCAAGTACAGCATACACAGAGTACCACATACACCGAGTACAGCATCTACCCAAGATCCTTTGTCTTCCCTGCATTCTTATGATCACGAGTTGACCCCTGAATGGAACTTCAGGTTCTGGCCTCCGTCGCTACTTGATCGACTGTCATCAAACCAGCTCTCCATGAGAGCTCAAACCTAAAGTTACCTTGTCACAGTCCCACTGTTGCGAGATAACTAACTGATGAAAAGAGTTCCAGTACCCGGCACGCCATCCATTGACTGCCTCCAGGTATGTTTCCAAATACGCTCGATTATGGCCTCCAAGTTCGCACAATCATGGCCTCCAAGTTCATCTCTGAACTTGCTCAATCACGGCCTCCAAGTGTATCTCCAAACTCGCACAATCACAGCCTCCAAACTCGATCAATCGCAGCCTCCAAGTGCATATCTCCAAACATGTTCGATTTAGGCATCGAAGTGCATCTCCAAACTTGCTCGATGATAGCCTCCACACTTGCTCAATTGTGGCCTCCAAGTGTATCTCCAAATACGCTCGATTACTGCCTCCTAGGTGCATCGCCTTACTTACTTGATGATGGACTCAGAGTGTTTATCCGAGTTCACTCGATAGACATTTTCAGGCGCACTTCAAATTGCTCTCAAGCACCACGGGCAGCCACAGTCCAGATATATCGTTTGTTGATGGGTAGCGAGATAGATACATAGATACCTAGATGCAAATACAAACTGTATACATCAGTTCTAACAATCCTTGAACGATAAGTAGTAGCTATGATTTCCAAGTGCACCAGCAGTGTTCCCAATGGAAATGTTGTTTTTCCCAGACTACTCTACTGTGATTCGAGGTGCTCCCAGACTTGTTGCCAGCGCTCCCAGATGCTTCCAGGATTGTCCATGGCTCTCCCATGTGCACCCAACATTCTCTCCAGCACACCGAGGTGTTCCCAAATCTATCACAATCACTCCCCTGGTTCTCCTGTACCAGTCATCAGAGATCTCATGTACACTGGAGGCCGGCAGGAATGCCCTCCTAGGGTCTGATACTCTCCTGGAATTGATGCATTAAAGTTTACACTCCACATCCTCTCAGATACTCCTGCAGTCTTCCAGTGACTAATATATATTTTGCTGATATTGCAGACTCAGAAAGTCGCCGAATATACAGCGAGATGAACACTGGCAATTGGTGGTGGGATACACAGGATCAGCTTTCTTCTGGAGGGACGATTGTGTCTGGTATATGTGCATTGGATATGACCCACCTCACCAATTTTTCAGGCATCCAGCATGCCTGGCCACTGTATCTCACCATCAGTAATATTTGAAGAGATATCCACTGCACATCTAGATTGTACACAAGGATTCATTTTCAACTAATCCACTGTCCTCCAAATGGTGTCAGAAATACTCATGAGGCCAGGCATTCCACAGTTTGAACATTGCTCTCCCCACTCAGGAATTGTGACATGTCTGGCACCTGCTTGAACTGGAATTGCGCTGATGAATTCAAAAGACAATGTTACCCTCCTTTGGCTGCCTGGGTCTGGAATTATCCTGAACAACTTGTAGTTGCTCAAGTCGAATATGGCTCCTGCCTGATGTGTTATCTTCCTTAATGTGCACCTATGGGGCATTCAACTCTTTGACCATGTGATAACCCAAAAAATCTGCATGCTTACTTCGTTCTGGATAAAACTCATATTGATGTTCCGCATACTGTTGGTGTGGATCCAATCAGCAACCTGTTCTGGCAATACCCTCTCTACAATGTCAATTGCCATTGGCAATCTGATGAATTTCATCAGCTGCTCCTGGGTTTAGTTAAAGCCTGATGGCACTGGCTGCTCAAATACTTGAAAGCGAAAACTGTCAAGGACTAATTTGACAATGGATTCACATCAGTACCATGATGTCCAGGCCTTCAGCACTTCTCTGACTATTCAATTCGTTGCAAAGTGTCTCCTGCGAAGGAAATGAAATCCAGGGCATGATCAGAACACTGGCAGTGAATTGTACACAACTTCTTGACTGCTCGTTGCATGCCAGGGAAACAGTGGATGAAACAGTCTGTAATGAAATGGTGATAGGAGTAGTGTGGGCATTATGTGAGTTCTCTCGACGTGTCAGCCAACAAAATCACTCTGATCCATCCCTCACAGCACTGGACGATGCACTGATGTGATATTCTAAGGAGGACGGAGATTGTCAAGAACAGAAAGTGTCAAAGTCGGTGAAGGACATACTGGGTGAACTATTCGCAAGGGCATCCCATCAGTTACGAGAACCAATGATTCGTAAGATCCATTGTCCAATTCATGTTCAGGTGTGTGCGGTTGAAATAGTTACTATATCAAAATGAAGGCAATTGCAGGTGTGCCTAATTAGAGCCCGACATGCGGCAACCATATGGTTCGATGGTAATCAGCAGAGGGATATTGACCGATTGAAGCGCAATATTCATCCGCAGGCACCTACTCAACTATAGCTGTTTGATAAAGTATTCCAACATCATGACATACAACTATTCCAGGGAGTCAGATCCAAGGCAACTGGGCCCAAAAGCACAATCGCACATACACTGACACAATTGAAGATTGCTGCAGAAGACGAGGCTTGTGTGGTTGTAAACAGGATTGCTGACAAGCATGTGCATTTTAAGGTCCATGTATTTGATGCTGAGGCTGAAGCCACCACCTGAAGTATCGCTATTATGGACTGCATTGTGGATTTTCTGGAGAGAGAGTTGTCTGGTATCACTTCGTAAAACCAGATGCAGTTGACCAACTGAGTCTAAATCCTGTGAGGCAGGATTCAAGCTTGGTCGCAGGTGTTCGGCGGGCTGGAGGTCTGGAAAACCATCCCACAGTGCGTAACCTGTTTTTCATATCCAAAGAGGCATCATGTAAGCCATATGTCAAAATCAATTTGGCAAATGGCTGCAGTGACAATTTCAGCACCAATATTTCTGAACAGCTACATATTACCAATGTGAATAAGGAATATTTATCTACCCACAAAGTTACTTACATTGAACAGATGGTAAAGTACAATAACCTGTATAACAGTCTTGACTTCATCGATGAGACACTGTCGTGTCTTGCCCTTCACAGCCAGTACAATATTGACCGTGCGAACGTTTCCAACCTTCAATCAGCTGCTGATAGACTGCGAAATACACTCAGAGCCCATCATATATGCCTCCAGCATTGTCAGGATGAGCAATTTTTCTGCACAGTATCCCAGCAGGTACATCATTTGAGAGAAAATTATGTCTGCAGAGCGTGCAGAAATATCAAACTAACCTCACTCAGTGATGCATCAGTCGATTTCAGAATTCCCAAAATTGGACAGCTATTTAGTACACAAATTGAAGACGACTTGGGTTATGACATTAGTGGACTGGTGGTTCGATATGAATAGAATGTACTTATAGACAGTCTATTCAACTAACTTCAGAATGGGCTGTTGTACTACCATTAACCATTTCACTGCCCTACATCTGGTAATCATGTGGGAATTGAATGCAATGTAGAATGTACCAATACCAACCAAGGGATCCCGCCTGAATCTCATAACATCTGGGTCTGATATCCGGACAGAGACCTTCATCAGCAACAACTGAAGTTTCCATCAGAAACCCCCAGGTGGTCCGGACGGCTCTGATGGCTCTGATGGAACCTCGTACACTCTGATGAAGATTTACATGCTACCCATCGCCAGGGAGACAGGTCGGGTTGCATACATACCTCCTTTACTTTGTTCCCAGAATGTGGTGATATTTACGCACCATCAGAACAACACGTGTGTTACACTCTTTACAGGGGCTGTAGTTATGCTGCAGCCATTGACACAATGCCTGGTGATGTTTATGCCTTGCTCCGGCCAAGTGCCACATTTTACCTCTCCGCTATTGCTATATATAGGATACCGCACTCTCCCATTTATGTTTAGCTTTCAGATGTTGCCACTTATTACAATACAATCTTCCCTTGGGATAGAAAGCTTGCCGTTGAATTTGCTTCGCCATTATCACATTTTGCAGGTCTGAAATATACTGTCTAATCTTTACACTCTCTAGTACAATACCCTCAGTCCTTCATATTCTGTGTTGATGCATCATCGGCTTGGGATAGATCTTCCTCCTCATCTGCATCAGCAATGTCGCCATCCTCGCCACCATATCCGTCGACCTCACTGGTTCCCAGGTCAAACCTACTATGCCCTCAGTCCTCCACATTCTGCATTGATCCATCAACGGCTTCCAATGCTTATTCCTCCACATCCGCATCGCGGTGGTCGCCATCCTCACCCTCATACCCGGTGACAACACTTGATCCCAGATCAAACCTCTCGAGTTCAGTTGCGGTTTGTCGTCGCCGGAAAGTGGTGGCGCTCGTTGCTTTTATCACCTTCATTGTTATAATCCACGCCGCCCCCTGGCATCCTGACATGCAGTTTGTCATTCATGCAATTGTTGCCTTGCAGGATGATTGGGTCAGTGGTTTTCGATCTCAGGCTCCTCAAGCGCCACTTCGAAGGTCAAATAGTTAAAAAGAATTGCAATGTCAACATGAGCTGCTTCGACGCTCATGACCATGGCAGGCGTGTGGTCCTCCACCTGTTGGATCTGACGCTTGACTGTAGCAAGAGTGTTTTCATACACCCTCTGTTGGAAGCTCTCTGGTAGTGTGTTCCAGGCATTCATCAAGAATGTATAGGTGTCTGCAATGCCAGGCGAAGTTAACGGCATGCGACACGTCGCAGGGCAGTAGGATTCGTTCTGACCACCGTCATTCTTGTAGTTGAGGTAGTGCGAGTGATCAGGTCTCCCTGCTTTGAGCTTTGACTTGGAAGCATTCGGATGAACACCTTTCATCTTTTGCCACACCAGAAGAGTATAGCGCCATGCCGTGCAGGTATTCATGATTTGTGGCGAGGGTATGTGACTGTCCTTGTCGTCAACCATAGAATTATAAAATATATCACCATACTTACCGCGGTTATTCGCCCGATGATAACATTGCATGTAGATAAACCACAGGAGTACTTCCCCCAGGAAGTAATGTGGATGCTGGCCAATCATTAGCAGGATTCAACTCTCTCTGTGTTGGATTTGCGCCGCATACACCACCTTCCACACACTCTGCTAGGAGAAAAAGATACTTGTTGTCTGCCAGAAGGGAATTGATAAATTCCAAATCCTCTGTGTCGGATTCAAAGCAGTGGAGATCATAAAGCTCTGCTATGCAGTCCCATGCTGATTGACTGAAATGGAATTTAACCTTATCGACTTGTGCTCGAACCTAGTACTAGTTTGAGCGTGTAATATCCAACATGGCCCGTTGCTTCAGCATGCCTCTATCAAGATTGCCATTGTGCCTGCCTCAAATGCTATGGACCAAATTTCGATAAGCTGCATAGCGGTTTTCCAGGACGTCTCTGTTATCTGCCGGTTTGGGGCATCAGCTAATGTTTTGGCAATGCATCACATTGCATAGCTTACCGTCTCCAAGTCGCTTCCACACAAAAATGGCTGTCTGTTCCACATGTAGAGCTCCAGGTATCGGCCTGTTGCAAATGCAGGACGCATCATATCTCACTAACCAAATCGAAGGAAACTGCGACTGCCAGAGACAGTTGATCGAGGTGCAGACACCGACTGCGATTTCAATTGGCACTGCCTCAGTCTCCGATTCCGATCTGTAGCTTGCGTTCGCAGTGGATTTGAAATGATCATGTGAGCTACTGGATTGGGGATGGGAGTAGGCAGGTTTTTGAGACCGCTGAGAGGAGTGAAAGTGCTAGCAATGCCGCATGCGGGGCTAGATTCAACGCCAGGCATTGAATCTGTCTGTGGCGTTCCGCTGGGTGCTGGTGTGTTATGACTGCTGGTATCCGGCATGGTTGTTGGAGTAATCATTTACCATTGCTGTAGTAGCAGAGATGGTGGAAGTCACTTGTTGAGTGATATCTGCAAAGCAAGAATTGTTCAGTGAAGATGAAGAGGTGGAGTTCTGACCTTGCATTGGAGAGGCTACAGAACTCCCTCCTTGAGAGGAATCCCTCTGGCCAGCCAGCATGGAAACGTGGCTCGTAGCAGGGGGAAGTTGAGAATTCCCCGAAGGACTACGCTTTTGTTGATTCTGACGATTTGCAAGACTTCAAATGTTTAGTACAATCGGAAATGTGTCAGGGTGAGGGCAGTGCGAAGGCCTAATCCCAAATAGATGTTCGAAGTTACGAATTTAGCAATAATATCCATTGCATGCATATATAACGGCAGGTGAGGTAGATTCATATTTTAGCGACCATGGACGGATTTGACAACACAGGTAGGTGCAGGGTTGACCGCACCAGACTCTAAAACCTGACAATACTCAGGGACAAAATCACTTCAAACATTCAATTTTGGGGTTAAATGCCATCAGATTGAACTCAGATTCAACTCGGCATTGAAATTCAGCGTTACACCAACTTTGGAAGGTCAAGTTGCACCGCTTGAAGGGTGTTTATGCCTTCTTGGTGTGATTATCATAGTATTGCTCTCGTTCTTGGCATAATCCTTCGAACCATTGGTTGGGTATATCTTTAGCTTCCCGGTGGAAATCCTCCTTTTGCAGAGCTAAAAGCATAGCAAATCGATCAATGATGTATTCTGTATTCTATGACATCAGTTGCACATGCTTTTTGCACCGCTAGGTGTGTTGGTAGCCGTGTTTGATGCTTGCACAGTTCGGACAACTTGAGAACTACTCAGTTTGCTCTGAAATGCACGGGGTCTGAGCGGTCAATGTGGTATGTGATGCAAAGCAAGGCCTGGGGTGGTTAACTTTCCTCACTGCGAGTACATAATCTCGTCTCCAGGCATCTCATTCATGAGGTGTCTAGTGGTTGTGCCAGATGAAGAATGGGCCAGTTTGGGTTGATGAGGATGAGGAGGAGGATGAGGATGAGGAGGAGGATGACAATGAGGATGATGGCAAAGAATCTTGGCCAATTGGCCAGGGAGAGATAGTAAATACATTGGCTGCCGATGTAGATACCATGGTAGACAATCAGCCAATCGTGCTACCTTAGCAAGGCCAGGAGATACACGACCATACCCCATGGCCACAACCTCCGGTGCCTGCCCCATAGCCACAAACCCTGGAACCTTGCCCACAAACTCGATCTCCGGAGACACATGGCATCAGTGGGCTTCAGAATTCAGGACAAGTGACGCTGCAAAAACCTTGCCCGGCGGTGCCAACTCTGCGAGAAGCTGAGGCAGCCAGATACAGCTGGGTTTTAGATGTGGATCAGCAGCCGCTCAGCGAATCGGCAGGTACTGACGGACTCACCAACGTCTCTCTCCCCGATGTTCTTCTCCCCGACGCCCAACTCCCCAATGTCCCTCGCCCTGAGGTGCGCCCGGATGTCTCGGCAGGCAAGGGGTGAACCAGTCGTCACGTTGGGAAGGAGGTGATGGTTGTTGCGTTGTAGTTGGGGTCGGGTTCTTGCCATGTTCATTTCTGTTGTTGAAATCTGGTTTACTCAGTCATTGAATATTACACTTGTCGCAACGTTGTTCGATCACTCAGGGTTTATTTTATTTATCGGTTTTGTATTGGCTTTATTTTATTACCAGTATTATGGGAAATCGCGCATGGAGCGTTTTTGCAACTCCTGGCATGTACGGGACATCCTTGTGATGGTGTTGAGGCTCAATGAATCTCTCATGTTAGCTGAAAGTATCGAGAGCTTACACACCAGGCTGCTCAGACCCAGCACCAACTTTTGTCCCTTTCTACTGTGTATACTCCAGACCTTGTGTGTCGTCGACAATACCAGGGAAGACCCCCTTCCTTTGCCCTGAATTTTGATGCCAAAACAAGTTCACCTCAGACAGCTGGCGACTTAAACAAATCAAAATACACCATCCCGAACACCTTCAAGTTGCATGCCAGAACAATCTGAACATTCACATCCGGCTCTGACGTGGTGAGCCCGCTCAGCGTCATGAATTCAATGCTAACAAAGATTCAGGCCAAGACTTGTATGTGTTTTCCTACCTTGAATACGTTGAACACAGCGCAGACTGGGAGTCTCAACCACCGCCACCTCCTTCACCGCGGACAGAAACATACTCCGGCGCAGACGCTCCACTTAGCAATTACATTGCTGAGACATGGCAATCCGACGCTCAGGGTTGCCTTGAGACAAACCTACAAAACAATCCCTACTACCCATTCGCGACGCGTGAAGAGTACAAATATATCCAGTGTGAGATTAAGAACAAGGGCATGAAGACATACTATGACAATGTGCTGAAGGAATAAAACACTGGTCTGCATTTCCCAAACATCAAGCCTGGGGATAACGTCCAGAAGCTTGTGACGAGTATGCCAGATGATCAGGTTTTCATGGAGTGGGAACAACACACTCTCGAACATATGAGATGGATTGACAATCACCATAGCCCTATCATATACTGGAGTCGAGATATCATCAAAAGCATGAGATGGTTGATGTGGCAGCCAGCCTACGAATAGCATCTCATATACGCCGCTCAGCATTGTTTTAACAGCGACGTGGCAGCAAAGCGCCTCTATCCCGAAATGTACTGTTCGGACTGGTGGTGGGAGACACAGGTAAAGAGAGTTACTCGAGGATAATAACATGTGAATCGACATTATATCAATGCTCAGAGTTGGGTATAGACTGGTTCTGTTCATCAGCATGTCCGACGGAACACATCTCTCAAATTTTTCTGGTGACAAGAATGTATGGCCTGAATATATGCAAATTGGCAATCTATGTTGGAAGATCCGCCAGATGCCATCAATGCACAGCTTCGTAATGGTTATTCTCCTGCCAAATCTGTTCAAAACCATGATATTCCTCGGCAGCAGGTGATTGAGAAGCGGCAAACAAACTGAGAGGTGCTGAACAAAGTACTCCAGCGGGTACTCCAGCCTCTCACCTTCATACAAAATCCCAGCGCAGAGAGCGGGTATTACAATGTTTTCTGTGCAGATGGCAACTTCAGGCGTTGCAGACTGGTTTTAGCAGCATGGCTACCAGATTGCCCAGAGTATAGCAACCTACATCATCTCGAGTGGCTTGTCTGTTTTTGGTGCGAGGGTCGAACAAATGAACTTAGAGATTATGTCCCTGCTGACAAGCAACACCCCCGGCAGGATTACAATCCATATTGAATGCTCAGCGATGCCAACACCAAGGCAGCCCATGCCGAACTCTCGTCCCACCATGTCCACTGAGGATTCAACCTGTCTCGACATACTTCCTGTATCGTGAGCGACCTCCCAAAGCCCGACCTTTTCCATTCAATCCAGATGAGCATGCATGACCACCTCCAGAAGTGGATTTTCCACTCCATGAAGATGCACGAATACCTCGACAAGTACAATACAATCTGGTTATCTGTGCCTCCGTACCACGACCTCACCAAGAAGCAAGGAATACGAGGAAGTTTCTCAGTGGAATGGGAACGTAATTAAACAATTGAACCAGTACCTGCTTGGAGTGGAAACTCAGTGTCTTCAAGGTGGAAACCCCGTTCAGCGTCACATGTTCAATCGCGCAATTGAGTGCACAAGGACATTGTTAGAATTCTAAGTGTATACTCGATATAAATATCACGATGATACAAAATTGAGCTACATTGAGAACGCTTTGCGTCATTTTCACACCTTCAAAGATGTTATCTTACTTGTGCGAACCGGCAAAATGGCAAAGGGCAATGCCAATGCCCTGAGAACGGAACCAAGAAAGTAGCGAAATGTAGATAATGAAACCAATACCGAAACCTGGACACAATCCAAGAAGCGACGCAAAATGAACGCCTGGCAGGATTATATCAGCCACAAGATAGATGTTTCCAACGAGTTAAATGCCGACTTTAACTGTCCAAAGATTCACTTGAGATCTCATTGGGTCAAACAGATTCGTCGATACGAAGCCTTGCAACAGTATTCTGCTGACAGACAATAACATACACATAAAACGACCCTGAAGCATGGTGGAAGGCCTCCAATCACAATCTCAACGACCTGCCACAAGTAGTCACCTTTCAGTATCGCATTCTCTGCTTCGAAATAATAGAGCTCAATCCCAAAGCCCTTGCTCAGAGTCAGAAGTACAGGGCTGCCCCTTGCAAAGTACTCCTTTCTGTTGCTGATCTGGCTACCCCCCTGAGCTCCCAGTCATATGCAAAGCCCGAATTGATGGGACCCCAAAACCGCCATGATGGACAGCATTGTGACGCTATGATCAAAGACTTCGGAGTATCACTTGACAATACGCCAAACACAACACACTGCATGGCTATATACCACGGCACGCAGAAGTGTATCAAGCATCAGAGTCGCAACAAGGCGTATATATTGGATGTACAACTGCACGCAATGGAGCTCTGAATTTGACCTGCTATTACGGTTCAAGTTGAGGGTATAGATGGTGAACGCATATCTCAGATGTGTCGATGTACATGAAGCTAGAGCTGGTGCGGAGGGGATCGACGGAATGACTGGGTTTGGGTAAAGCAATGCCCTGGGAGGTGTTAAGGCGCGCTGGATGGTGTCTCACATGGCAACTGCAATGACTATTCAAAATCAAGCTCTTAAACGAGGATGGAGCTTTCGTTGAATACTGGTGATCTCTGGCGCTAACCACAATACCTGAACACTCACGTAACTTTGATCCCATCTCAAAATTTGTACCAGTGAGAATAGCACCGGCAGCTGTTGCTTTGGAAGTTTTCAGTATGGGAAACATCGTCGGCTGTGTGCACGTAATTCCAGAGATAGCTACTAGTAGTATGACAGGCGATGGTAGGAAAGAGCAATGCATTGTCAATAGCCACATAGATTTGGCAACTTGGAATGATGTGTATAATTGGTAAAGAGAGATTTGCATGTTGTGCACAGGTAGAAGGAACGCGAGGAGAGATTTTCACATTGTCACCTGTTGCATTGCAATCCAGATGCAAGCATGTACAATATGAACCCATTCTGACGTACGGTCACAGTTAGCCACAACACCAGAGTGTTCGTTTAAAATAGGCGATCAACACAGTGAAAAGACACTGCAAAACTGCCCTTGGAGGTTGATATGCAATGCGACGCATGGTATTGATGCCGAGCATGGAGTAATCCGCCACCCTGGTGTCTCGGATTGCTCTGATGGAGCCCATCCACTCATACACAGCCATTCTGCCCGGACAGAAATGTTTTTTGCTGATGTTGTTTGAACCTTCCAAGGCCGAGTTCTCTCGTTGTCTGAATTATACTTTAGCTTGACTCCACCGAATCAGCTTCTCCAATCCGGGATCTCCTGCCCACCAGCAAAAGGATATTGACCTGTTCTAAGTGGTGTACAATGACTCAACAATGGATATAACAGCCTCAACCTTCAGAATATTTAGTGGTGATTTCAACTAAGTACAATCATCCAGATGGTTGGGTAAATTGTGTTGACAGGTTCATCCACAGTGTCAAACAGACCGATAAGTTGTATATTGTACCTGTTGGAGTAATTGTTGGACCAGCACATTTGGAGCAAGAGAATTTTGCATTAGATAGACTCGATAGCATATAGCTCAATAATAGTCATTGAGATATAGATTCCTACTGGACTATGTGTAGTGTTCGAATGTTTGGATCAAGGTGTGCAGGAGTAAGATAGTTAATTGAATGATACTATTGCATATAAATATTATTATAATCACTCCCAGGGAGTATGGCTCCAGATTTGAGGTCCAATGGTATACTCTCAGAGACCTAGTGAATACCCTCAATAGTTCTCAAATTTGCACATCCTTATAGTTTGATATGAAAGCATTTTGAAGTCAACCATACACTCATCAGGATATTCTTGAATTCTTTTTCACTCCTTCCGGAGCATTCATAAGCACCGGTAAAGTTGTCTTGAAGTACCTGTTAGCACATCTCCTTGTATCCAGCCTATCTTGGCACATCTGGGAGCATCTGGAACGATCAGTTTGGCTGATCAGAATTGCTCAGTTGGTAAGTTATGACTTCCAAACCAAGTTACATCTTGCTCATGTAGGCCCAAACTTTATCACATATACATTGGAACAATATTATAGTATTATCAGTCTGTGTGAATCCAATTGAATATGCAGTGTGCTGAAATACTCATTGAAGGTAGTTATATAGCCTCTGCAGGGAATAGAAAGTTGTTACCACTCATTCATGAAGTTGAACACAGTTTGTGCCATTGAACTATGTACTTGTAGAAGAATTGATTGCAAGAAGATTATACTATTTAAATAAGATGAATAATTATGATAGTATTTAGGGCATCCACAGTATGCATGTATGTATGCTTTCAAACTAAGCAGGTATTACCATGTGATTATGGAATAACTATCATCATCAAAAAATCCTGATTGTGGTCATTTTGACTGAAGCCCATATGGCATATTTTAAGAAGGTGGTCACAGATACAATACTCCCTATACTTGCTATTCTTTCTGACTTTAGAATACAAACAAACATAACACATATTAGTTCCATATTGGTCTCCTTAAATTACTCAGTGCTAAGTAAATATAAACCCTGTACTCCTGTATTATTAGAATGACCATCAATATGAACAAAGAAATCTGCATTCCAAATGGAATAAAGAGAACAACTTTACTCCAAATCTTTTATTATATTGACTGCAATGCTCTTCTGCACCAAATATACTGATCTTTGGTAAGTGCTTTCATGAATGCATCTACCATCATGCCATCCCTCGGATAATAGGAATTGTTGACGCTTCAGGCCTGATTAGGTTCAAAATTTCAATCATAGTCCAGATCTTTGAGATTAGTATCCATGTTGATGATTTTTCTGATGCTCAAAGTGAAAGCTCCCATATCATTGCAGATTATTGATTAGTCTTGGCTGTACATGTCTTGAAGGAATTAATTCAATGATTTCATTTCTCCTAATAAGTTCAAACAGGTGATTGAATTGGCCTAAAAGGTCGACATAGCAATTAGTCATCATTTTTGACACTACATCTATATAAATACCTTGTTGGCAATTTATATACTGACTCCCTGAGGTTTGTGACCTGTGTTGACAATAGCCTTACTGGATCACAGGTATGCTGTAAAGATTCAGCAAATGCTACTGCCCATGCCAATGCCATCCACAATTACATAAAGTCAAATATTGCCAGCAGGTTCAAGATACTGAAGGGTGATCAGAGTAGTGAACATATAACTAATGAATGACCTCAAATTGTAACTGGAAATATCTGTGCCAGTATATGAAATATCTTACCAACATGCAAGTGATTCTAATGTTAGGAATTTTATAACTTCATAATAAGCTGTATTATCTTCCACTTTCATCTCAATCTGATCATTCACTGGATATTATGTATTGTTACAATGTATGGAGATCCTGACTGCTTGACAATCCTCCTGACTGGATCAACTGCCAACTTGGGTAATCATTGGTTTCTAACAAGGTCCAATACCAGGAACATTGCAGCACATTGGTGTATTGAAGGAATGGAGTTGTACGCCAAGCTTTGCCATTTTCTATAATACTGAGAGTTATTGTTTGACATCAATATTGGTATTTGTAGAAGCCTCTGTATGTGACCAGTACACATTGTCAATATACAGATGTATTAGAATACCATTGCTGTGGAGATATAGACTGGAATCAGCTGCAGATTCTGCTAACCAATGTTGGAACAGAAATGTGTTGATATTGTCTAGCCATGGTTGTGAACATGTTCAAAACTGTCCAAAGGTTTCCTGTAACTAACAAACTCTTTGGTTCATCGGGAGCTGCTGCATATTCGTCTTGTCAAGTTATAATGATAATATTATTATCAAATTCATGGTTTTAGAATGGTTTCAGTATATCCAACAGGTTCATATTCCACTCAGTACTTCCTTTCAGTGTAATTAGATACCAAAATGTAGTTTACTTCCCAACAGAGTCATTAGTTTCTCCAGCTTATATCTGCTAGTAATTCATTATCACTAGCTGTGCATTGTACTATCTGGAACTATCAGGGTGATATTAGACATGGTAAACCCATTTACATTCCATTGATTCAATGTGCAATTGTTGAGCTTCACTGAAGTTGACCAAGGAGAATGTACTGTTGTGTACAATCAACATGATTTCTATATCCATGGCTTCATCACAGTGATTATATTGCGCGCTGTCAATATAATCCACACAGGTGAAGCGATCTCTAGTGGCTTCAGATGCTAGTAATAATTCTTGGGATACTGTTCTTTAACTTCATTTAATACCACTTCTTATAAGCAGTGCTGAAGGTGCTGGGGGTAACTGGCTTCAATCCTTAGTTATTGCAGCCAAGCACCAGGCAATCATATCCACTTTATGAAAGTGCTTCCTATGGGCCATGATGGCTAAATTGGCTGCTAGATCCTCGGCAGTCTGATTTTCCCAGAGCTAGTACTGGTAGTGGGTATTGTGGAATGCATTGCATGCCATACGCTGGGCAGCCTGATGCTCTTAGTCCAGGCCCCAATGGTGGGTGATGCTTTTACCTTGGTAGATAAAACATAGATTCATATAAGATATAAATGTCATATCTATCTGTTGAAGGTGACTATCTTGTTGTATGGAAGGGTATGTTACAGTATTTATTTCATTGACATTGTCCTCAACCTCTGGTCTTTGAAACATGTCAATCTCATTGCTTCCATAATGATACTACTTTTGGGCATTATTTCGATATCTGAGAGATATCCAAAATGTGCATTTACCCTCTGAAGGCCTCGATCCTGTATTCTTCACAATTGCTTAGAGTTATATGTATACCCTAACATCATCCAGGGCTTCCTCTTAACGCTGAATGTGTCCTACTGGAGTTGAACATTAAAAATGAATTGAGGGTTGTAAAATCCAATTTGTAGTAGATTGTAGAGTAGTTTATGTTACAATATTTTGTAGTCTGTTTAATGCTGTGTGGGTTTGTGAAATCCATTCAACACTATGTATAGCAACTAATACAGTATCTGAGAGCCATTATAGTGAGATGATTTTAGAGTTTCAGTATATGTTCTCTCATCCAGACAGACTGTGGTATGAACAGCTTAACCCCAAAAGAAAATAAAATCATAAGAGTTGATTATTATTGATTCTGCAATTTCAGTCAATGTACAAATTGTATCTTTCACAATGGCAGGCATATGGTGTTTCTGTAGTAGATATTGCCCATATGTAAGGACATGGGCTGTCAGAATACATTGACAGGTCTTAGTGTTATGTGTTTGCTGTTTATTACAACAGCAGAATTGATTAATCTCAGTTCCTGTTACATTCAACTGGCATCAGCAGAATGTATTTGAGGCACTTGAAGCCTCCAGGAGTGTCTGCAAGGATGGGGAGTGTAAAATTAGATGCATCAATTTCAGAAGGGAATGGAACCCTAGGATGGCATTCCAGCCAGCCTTCATAGTAACTGGGATCTCTGATGACCTCTACAGGAGGATTGCAGAAGTAATTGTGATAAGTGTGAGAACATCTTAGAGTGGCAGAGGGAACTTTGGGTACATCTGGGTGCACTTGGGTGTGCCAGCCACACATCTGGAAGTGCCGATGACAAGCCTTCGAACACTGACAATAATGTTGAGAGACCTGGTGTCAAGTCTGGAAGCACCTGGATGTACAATAGCGCAGTCTGGGAAAAACACCTTCCTTCATGGGAACACTGCTGGTGCACCTCCAAATCATAACTACTGCTTATGGTTCACCAAGTATTGATACTCATAAATTCAGTTTGCATTCTCATCTTTGTATCTATACAGCTACCCATCTACACACAGAATATCTAGACTGGCTGCAGGTGGTGCTTGAGAGAAATTCAAAGTACACCTCAAAATGATGATCAAGTGAACTCAGAGATATACTCTGAGGCCATGATCAAGCGAGTTCGGAGATGCACTTGGAGGCCATGATTGTACAAACTTGTAGGCCTGATCATGGGAGTTCAGAGATACACATCGAGGCCGCGATTAAGGGAGTATGATGATTGGCACTTGGTAGCCATGATTGTGCGACCGTGAAGCCGATAATAGTGTGAGGTTGGAGATACACTTGGAGGCCATGGTCGAGCAACTTTGGACATCTGCACTTGGAGATTATGATTGTGTGAACTGGGAGGCCACAATTGGGCGAGATTGTAAATACACTTGGAAACTGTAATCAAGCTCATTGGGAGATATGCACATGGAGGCTGTAATTGAGCGAGTTTGGAAATACACTTGGAGGCCACGATCGTGCCAACTTGCACTCTCTGATCGAGCGAGTCTGGAGACACACTTGCAGGCCAAGATTGATCAAGTTTAGAGATACACTTCGACGACATGATCGAGGGAAAATGGATCAATGCTTTGTGCCAGGCGACGGATGGCGCTCCAGCTGCTGAGACTCTATTCATCAGTTAGTCAACTTGCAAGCACGGGAATGTGATAAGCTGACATTATCTTTCAGCGAACATGAAGAGCAGGCGGATGGCAGATAATTGTATTGGGAGGCATGCCGGATGATGATGCTACATTCAGGGGTCAACTTGCAATAATGAGAATAAAGGGAAGAAAAACAATCTTGGCTGGATGCTGTACTTGGTGTATGCCATACTCGGTGCACGCAGGAGTTGTTGTACGCTGTACTCATTGTATGCTGTACTCGGGGTTTGCTGTACTCGATGTGTACTGTACTCGGTGTGTACTGTACTTGGTGTTTACTACACTGGGTGTATACTATACTCGGTGTGTACTGAACTCGGTGTGTACTGTACTTGGTGTGTACTGTACTAAGTATATGTTGTACTTGGCGTATACTGTACTTGGTATATACTGCCATTGGTGTATCCTGTACTCTGGATATGCTATACTCGGTGTCAACTGATGATCATGGCATGGAGAAATTGAGACGATTAACTCAACTTTGTTTTCTACAGTCAAAAGAGAGTTATGGACGGGAAAGAGAGAGATGGGGGATGGGAATGAGAACTCCATGGAGAATACAATCAGATATGAGAAATCAGGCCTGTGACTTGCGTGATTGGATTGGAAATTCCTCGTTCCATTGTTATTACACGCCTGATCGGGACCTGTACCTGAAGTATCGGGAATTGAAGTTTGACTTGCACACGAAATTCTCCTAACTTCCAGTTTCGCACAAAGATTTGTCCCATCTTGTCTCATCCCTCCCTTTCTCATCCTCAACCCTACCATCGCCTAAAAACATGAAGGTGAGTCATCCCTCTCCATCTGCCCATGCCATGATCAAGAGTTAACACGGAGTATAGCATACACGGAGTACAACATACACCGAGTATAGAATACCCTGAGTACAGCATACACCGAGTCGGACATGTGCTAAGTTCTTCAAACGCAGTGTACTGCATCATCTCACCATTGACTGTCTCCCACTCCCAGCCAGTCTCTCATCTCTTTGCAGACCATGTTGTACTCAATTCTATACATTCCCACCAATACCAGTTAACCAATGCATATTGTCTCAGCTCCCATCGCACCTCCCTCCCGAACTACTACCTCCAGATTGACCCCATCCAAATACTCCACCAATCTCACTTGATCAAGGCCTCCAAGTGTATCTCCAACCTTGCTCGATCATGGCCTCCAAGTGCATCACCGCACTTGCTTGATCTCAGTATCCATGTGAATCTCCAAACTTCTACCATTAAGGCCTCCAAGTGTATCTCCAAATTTGCATGATTATGGCCGCCAAGTTAGTACAATCATGGACTCCAAGTGCATCTCCAATCTTGCTCAATCATGGCCTCGCAATGCATCTCTAACTTCACTCCATCACAATGTGGTGAAATGGTTGACCTAGAAGGCAAACTGCCCATTATTAATATTCCGCCGCATGGTGCATCCCATTCACAGGGAATTCTTGGGAAAGAGCGGTGCTGGCTTCTGGAGCATACAAAGAGGGTGATAGGATATGATGCAATACCCGGCCATGATGAACCACACACATTGTGTGGATCTATGAATGCTTTGCAAGAAGGTATGAGGACGCATACAAATTGGGTGGATTTATGAATGATTGGCAAGAGTGCATAAGAAACCATACAAATTGCGTGGATTGATAAATGTACGGTATGAGCGCTTGAGAAACCACACAAATTTGACCATTCTAATAGGTAATCTTGTAGCATCCTAAATCCACCTCCATAACTGCAGGTGCATTCAGGAGCATTTGAAAATGCTATTGCAGAGTCTGAGAGCACATTGCAACGCTCTTGGGGAATCTAGAAGCAACTGGAAATACTTAGAAATACCAGTGGGGGCTACCAAAGTATCTGGAATATTTGTGGGTGGTTTCCAGACTGATTTACATTTTGCTGATGGATAGGACTTAACTTGTAAACAGAAATGCAACTGTTGGGTTGCGTAATGGAGAGTTGCAATATGGAAGTGTATAAAGAATAGTAATTGATGATTCGTATATTGCATCCATTGTTACAACACTCTGGTATATGAAAGGAACCCTATACATGTGAATGTATAAATTAGAACTTTGTTACAATGGAGATTACTGGCAGCCTTGTAAACTTTTTGTTCTGCTTACCCTGAATTCAAATTGTCCACAGAGAATCAAGTTGTAAATATTTCATGAGTAGTAACTTCAGAACAGTTGGAGTTATAGAGGTTGGTTGTTGGTAACATAGTATTGCCATCTGAGATTGAGAGGAACATGTAAGTGGATGATTGATAGTCTATTTGAATGCAATAACAATGTGAACAGAGTATCTGTCAGCATATATATCAAACAGCCCATTGATTCACAGCATGAATTGAAATAACAATAGTCTGCGGATAGTTAGTCTAATTATAATAGAAGTCAGTATACATTGATATTACTAGTATCTTCTAGAACTGGGGAGAAACCTTTCAGTCTAGTTGTGAGCTGAAGATATTATACAGCTATTTTCAGTCCAATCACTTGCATCGTAACACTGGCAAATCCACCCTAGGTCGGAATAAATAAAATCATCTAATGAATTCTGAACTGAAAAAGAAGAATACTCAGGCTTCACTTAGGATGCATATAAGGATTAGCGCCCAATGTGACATGCCGTAACTGTGACATTATCTGCGTCCAATAAACATTATCAACTAAAGACTATTGTCTTACGTTAGTATAATAGTGAGGTATAGGACTCAAGAGTATTGCCCTAAGCATGACTTATGAGTATTATTCCAGAAACCAGCACTTGAACCCTAGGAGCAACTGTCCATGAGTACAATGACTCCAAGTATCGACTTGGCTATAAGAAACAGCACAGTAGTTTCACCTCTGCAAAAGAAGTAGTGCCAACTGAAGAGTATCATAAAGGAAGTATCTACTAAACACCAATCCTATCGGGCAGGCCCTCAGGCTTCCTCCAAACTCCAAGCCATCATATAGCTAACCTCTTGACCAACAACTTGCTGCAATGAAGGTATTAAGGATTAGCAAGTATAACGAGTAATTGATATATCCATAATATAGAACTGAAATATGAATATACTGTTGTACGGTGGCGTGTGCTCGAGTAGTCGAGTGTGTGCGGGCGTATGCAAAGGTGTGTCTTTTGTATCGTGTAACGGGACATGTCGCATCGACATAAGGTCGATCGATGACTAATGGTGCTAACTACAAAAGAGGCAAGTTACATCATAGTCCTTGGCATAGTGATATCCGTACTTCCAATCAGCTCAACACTCCTCCAGGACG
>Ga0307514_10000580_pt1 | contig 68897 bp, 70 predicted proteins | sample 16_EM_MG_FD_203088 | JGI IMG/M metagenome (GOLD analysis project Ga0307514, IMG submission 203088) | Populus trichocarpa ectomycorrhiza microbial communities from riparian zone in the Pacific Northwest, United States - 16_EM | ecosystem: Host-associated > Plants > Roots > Unclassified | place...
GGCTATGGCGACATAATTGCGTCATCTTGCGAATCCGCATGATAAGACTGCTCTTATCACATCATCACATACGGCTCAGATGTAACCCCGCTAAAGGTCATCTGACTGATCACATGTATTCATTTCGCAAGAAGGTGTTTTGCTTCATTGACTAATGGTATCCACTTCCGAATGGTAGTCAAGAGTACTTGCTTGAATATCATGTATCATTACCGCTATCAGGAGAGAACCCCTAACAACCAAGATCAAGTGAACTCTGTGATGCACTTTGAGGCCGTGATCGAGCGAGTGTGGATATGCACTTGGAGACCGACATCGGATGAACTCAGAGCTGCACTTGGAAGCCGTATTTGAGCGTGTTGGGGGATACACTTGGAGGCCATGATTGATCAAGATTGGAGGAGTACTTGGAGGCGGTTGATCTGGAGGCGATTGATCTGAAGGTGGTGAATCTCGAGGCAGTCAATCTGGAGGTAGTCAATCTGGTGGCAGTCAATCTGGAGGCAGTGAATCTGGAGGCGGTCAATCTGGAGGCGGTAGATCACGAGGCATGTGCAATGGAAGCTGAGACTCTATTAATTGGTTAACTCGTAATTGTGGGAATGTAGAGAATTGAGTACAACATGGTCTGGTGAGAGCTGAGAGACTGGCTGGGAGTGGGAGATAGTCTGTCTTGCGATGATACAGTACTTGGTGTATACTGTACTCGGAGTATGCTGTACTTGGAGTATGCTGTACTTGGAGTATGCTGTACTTGGAGTATGCTGTACCCGGAGTATGCTGTACTTGGAGTATGCTGTACATGGTGTTAACTCTTGATTATTGCATGGAGAGATAGAGAGAGATGACTTAACTTTGTGTTCTTAGGTGATGGTAGAGTTGAGGATGAGAAAGAGGGATGAGAGTAGATGGGGGAAATCATAATGAGTAACTGGGACTTAGAGAATTTCATGTGCGAGTCGATTTACCATCCCCGATACAGCAGGTACGAGTCCCAATCCGTCGTGTAATAACACCAACACGAGGTCTTCCCAACCAAATCAGGCAGGTCGTACCCCTGATATCTCAAAGCCGCTTATATCCTCCACATCATTCTCATCTTCATCCTCCATCTCTCTCTTTCTCGTCCACAACTATACCATCATCGCAGAACACAAAGGTATGTCATCCCTCTCTATATCTGCATGCCATGGTCATGAGTTGACACCAAGTACAGCATACTCCTAGTACAGCATTCACTGAGTACGGCATACACCCAAGATTGTTTGTCTTCCCTTCATTCTCATGGTTACGAGTTGACCCCTGAATGTAGCTTCAGCTTCGAGCGTACCTCTCTACACGATCGACTGCCATCAACCAGCTCTCCCTGACAGCTCAATGGTAACGTGACATTATCACATTCCCAGAGTTGCAAGTTAACTAACTGATGAATAGTCTCAGCACCTGGCGCGCCGTCCATTGACCGCCTCCAAGTACTCGTCCAATCTTGATCGAACACCGCCTCCAAGTGCGTCTGCAAATTTGCTCGATCACGGCCCCGAAGTGTACCTCCAAACTCGCTCCATTATCGTCTCCATGTTTGCAGGATCATCACCTCGAAGTGCATCTCTAAACACGGTCAATTACGGCCTCCAAGTTTGTACGATCATGGCCTCCAAGTGCATATCTCCAAAGCCACTTGATCACGGCCTCCAAGTGCATCTCCAAACTCGCTCGATTACGGCCTTCAAATTCGCCCGATCATAACCTCCAAGATCATGTCCAAACACGCTTTATTACGGCCTCCAAGTTCGCACGATCATGTCCTTCAAGTGCATATCTCCAAACTCAATCGACCCCGACATCCAAATGTATCTCCAAACTTGCTCGATTACCACCTCCAAGTGTATCTCCAATTACGCTCAATTACCGCCTCCAAGTGCATATCTCCAAACTCGCTCAATCAGGGCCTCGGAGTGTATCTCTGAGTTCACTTGATCTTCATTTTCAGGCGCACCTCGAATTGCACTCAAGCACCTCAGCCAGTCCAGATATACCTTATGTAGATGGGTAGCTATATAGATACATAGATACATAGATACATAGATATATAGATATATAGATAAGAATACAAACCGAATACATGAGTTTTAACAATTGTTGAATGATAAGTAGTAGCTATGATTTCCAGGGGCACCAGCAGCGTTCCCATAGATGTTGTCCTTTCCAGACTGCTCTACTGTGATTCAAGGTGTGCTCAGACTCGTCACCAGCGCTCCCAGAATTGTCACTGGCGCTCCCAGATGCTGTCAGGCTTGCCATCGGCGCTCCCAGGCTTGTTGCCGGCACTCCTAGTTACTCTGAAGGCCGGCAGGAATGGCCTCCTAGGGATTGATACTCTCCTGAAATTGACACATCTAAGTTTACACTCCACATCCTCTGAGACACTCCTGGAGGCTTCCAGTGACTAAAATACATTTTGCTGATGTGGCTGGAATTGTCGTGAAAAAGCATCAGTCTATTATCCGGGGGCTGAACTGTTTGAAACAGCGTACAGAAGGACCACTGCACAGGGAAACAGCGGTTACAGTTTTTTTGGTGACAATTAAGGTCTGGCTACCTTTCAATAATTTCCATAATGCGAAATGAATTCATCGGCAGTGGGTAGAGATATTTTGAAGAAATGTGAAAGCGAAATTTGAATGGGTAGGAAAATTGAAGGGTGAGACATCCAGCGACAAGCGCCAGATTTGGGCATGCAAGCGGCCCTCAATGGCGGAGATTACCTTTCAGAGTTGCCCAATACAACGTTCATGCTTGTAATTCGACAGGTGTCAAATGGCAACAATATTGTTTGATTCACAAACCAACTCCCATGATTGTATACTGATGTGAGTCACTGGAAAGAGCTGATTAATTCCATTGACTGCAACGAAGGCCTGCAAGAGCCATTGTTACGCCTTTGGTGTTACAGGTATACTTCCGGGATCATAAGGGATAACTCGATAATCCAAATTTGGACACTCGATCCGTACTCATGAAGTATCACTCGGATTTCCTAATTGAATCAACCTGCCGGATCTGTTCACCTATTGGTAATGTCTTCATTACCCTACCTTCATATCAATAGACCAACGACAGTGATCGAGCTGAGCGCAATGAAGGTAGTCTTTATCTTGATTCCGGTATTGGTCGTATGATCTCCATTGTCAATGGGTATTCCTTATCGGCAGGAAACCTTATTCCTAGACGCTGAACAAACGACTATTCTCTCATGCTCCACTGGTTTAGTCCTAGGGAAATGAGGTGTCGTCAACATCAAACGATTATGACATCTCAAGATAGGCAGAGTCATATACGAGATAAGTCAATAACCAATGCCTGATATCGGAGTCCTGTCGACCGAATGGACTTGTACGAATCAACCCTTACTTCGACCACACCTTCTTGATCTGGTGCGAAAGGGACTTACGATTCATATGTCCTGAGTGGCGCGGGATATTCCCCGTTCAATATATGGCAAAACAGCTCAGTTGCAGAATACTGTATATTTGGCTCCAGTAAAGTGTAGTCAAAATAAGGGTTCTGTTGTTTGCCGCAATTATTAAACCGTTACGTACCCGGTGGGTATAAGAGAGGGCACTCTCACTGGCTCTTGGTGACACGAACCTATTTGTGGATAATTGGCTTCGGTTAAGCTCGTAACAATACAAGATATCGCCAATAGCAATAGTGTCGCAATACGAGCTTATTATCTTGATGATGTAGTTAGCACTCCTGGGAGTTAGAACTCGACCATCAATGGTAGAAGGAAGGATGACAAAGGCAGTCGCGAATGAGAACTGCAAAACAGGCTTTGGCAGTCTTAGGATTGTTAAGGGTGTGGATCGTCTGATATATATCAAGATACCGACATGGAGGAAGGATATCGATAACAGTTCTATCGAACATACAATCTACATTCAGATTGATCTACGGATACCTATTGACCTTCTCGACCTGGAAGTAAAGCCCTAACTTTATTCCCGTGTATGATCTATTAGTTCTGTATTGAAGTCAACGAGGATACTTCTCGTTTGAACTCTGTAGTTGTACGTTCCTCTTCAGTTCTATATCCCGGATAAACCCATCACTCGTTATACATGGTTATTCTTAGTACCTTCGTCGAAGCAAGTCGTTGATCGGGAAGAGAGCAAGATGATACTTTAGAGTCCAAGGAACCAGCCCGATAACGAGGTGGTTTGGAGGATACTCTTGAGTCGGCACTCCTCCTTCTGCTGAGGCGAAACTACTTTGCAGTTTCTTATAAGACAAGTCGATACTGGGAGTTGTCGTACTTGAGGACAGTCGTTCCTTGAGTATACGTGCTGGTTGCTGGGCCGATACTCTTCAGTCCGATGGGAGTCTGAGGACGAGCACGATAGTATGTCAGTTCAGAGGATCTCCTGGGTAGGATACTCTTGAGTCGTGTGCTCCAGTATATTGACAGCGTAAGACGATACTCTTAAGTCAATACTATCTTTCAGAAGCAGAGGATGGAACAGTTACCTCGTTACCTTGGGGTGTAATCCTTATACGCATCCTGAGTGAATCTTTAATCATTCTTCTCTTTATTAGTCCAGAAGTCACTAAGGGCTTTTATTGATTAGAACTTAGGGTGGATCTCCCGGTGTTACACACGATACGCTTCTACACGACTCGATGAAGTCATCTACACTACGGATTATGCTTTGCAATATGATCACTGATATCTTCAGTTTATCGACGGGCAATGTTCAAGATAATAAACCAGCAATCGCTGATCGTGTGGCAGCTCCTGATGTGAAGTATAATTACCCTGAAGGTTCCAAAGTGGCTAGCAGATACGATTCGCAATTACCATTGTCAATTATTACCTTTGGCACCTGATTGGACGACCAAATCGGATCGTTGTAAGCAGTTAGAGCCATCTGCGCCAACTCTATTCTATCTCGTCAAACAAGTCAACGAAAGTGGATCAATCGCTAACAAGCGAATATGGATATGCGCCCATATGATGGCATACAAAGACGGTTTTCAGCAATTCAATGGAGATGATTTTGATTTGTAGCCGGGATTCTCAGAATCCACAGGGCTACCGGAGGATCGACCATCTGCGCACTCAGGTGACCAGCGGATTCAGCATGTATTTAAGGCTTGCGGAGATTCAATTGATGTGTTGTATCCCCACATGGGAATGGACAGTATTTGGTTGTCAGACAGTCCCAATTGGGTGTAACAAGTATATGATTAGCTCAGTGAGCTTATTTCGAACAACATGGTGGCAGCCGCATTGGACCCACTGTGAGCTGAAGATTGAGTTTGGGTTACCTTGGTACAAGTCCAGAAATCCTAGCGTCGACTTGCAAAGCATTCCACTTTTGGCTCTGCAACCCCAGGGTGAGTGGGAGAGGTGGCAGTGGACCGGGCAGGCAATCAGGTATGCCCTGGGAATGTACCTGGATCACGGCTACGGTGGAGGCGTGTTCTGAAGGAGGTGGTGGTGTTCCGGATATTTTAATACTTGGAGCCAATGCCTTTGACGATCAACTGGCCAGTAAGGAGGTCGTTTGGACGTTTTTCCTATGAGTGGGAGTTTGTATAGGGATGCTGGGAGTGACTGTGGAAAGCATCTCTAGCGGTGAGATAGACACCAAGCACTAGACGGGCGAGCAGGGAGCAGCCACGGTAGTTACGGCAGAAGAGTGTACGAATAATGCGGACCTGGAATGACTGCTACCGGCACACCGAGACATGAAGGAAGTACTGGACGGTGGGGCTTGGCCCTATCATGGTGAACTGTTTTAAATCTGGGCTCCTGGATATTACTTCATACCGCTCCATACCTAGTACGAATTGAGAACTAACATTTGCAGAGGGAGCCGGCACAACTACAAAGATGATGCCTACAGATGATGGAGGACATATCCCAGCTATATATGGAGATTTCGTGGATGTAATCAGCAAAGCCAAGGTGGGGGCACTCCCACCGTGTCGGTCAATTGACCATGCAATCAACTTTGAGCCCAGCTACAATTTACCATATGGGTGGATTACAATTGAATGGAGTTTTCAGTTGAGTTGAGTTGAGTTGAGCAGTATTCATGCAATTGCGTGGATAAAGATCACATGCTCATGAAGCCGGATCATGGATTTGGACTTAAAGATCCCATGCCATATGGACAGATTGATGTGTTGGTATTTTGTTACGATGGATGAGATGTCACCGGATTATCGGACTGCAATGAAGAGTCAATGGAAGACGGACATTATGGAGGTCAGTAACAATTACCTTTAGAGAGCTTACAGAGCTATAGGAGAAGTCATGGAATGCTTCCCATACAAGCGCAATTATGCACAGGGTGGAAACGAATGGCTGGAACTAACCGCATCACGGTCGGAGATGGATCACAGGGGGGGATGGATCGTGGTAGGATATGGATTGTGATCGAATATGGATGGATGACTGGAGGTGGACGACAGGAGATGGATCTCAGGAGATGGATCATGGGAGACGGATGGCAATCAATCCACTTCACTTTTATGAAGATATTGCAGTTATGTGAAGTTATACGATTCATGAAATCACGACTTTGATTTCAACCTATGAAGTTACAATCGAGCACAGATATGCCGACATACGATGTACTGCCGCCAGTATGGTGCCAATGAGTACGATACCGACCTCTATTCAGAGCACTAGTCAGCACACTATTCAGAGATGCCAAACTGAACAGCTACATGCCCGGTTTACAATGCCGAATACGATCCCATGTCAGATCTCCAGTCACAGAGCTAAAATGCCGATACCACACATCTTGAAGCTGTATGAGATAACTCATTGACGGAGCAACGATCTTTGAAGAGGGGGATGACAGTGCCGGAATCAGAACAACCGCTACCATGAACAATTACTGTACCGGATGTGTAGGAATGAAGCACTGTAAATCGCATTTACCAATATGGAAGACTGGCAGCAGCAAGTGCACATGGAGAAGAACCGACAATTGTACTCCAAGAACAGCGAAAGTGCATGCAAAGAAGTGATGGCAAACGCACCTACAGATGAATCAGGAAGCCGCATGCCCAAGTTGCAAACCCGAATCAGATCCCGACACAGTCTCAGCGATACGAATTCAGTCTCGACAATCCCAAGATACACAGCTGCTACTAGAAATCGACTTCCAAATCAATCCTAGCCAATCGATATGGGACCCAAAGAAGCCATAATAGATTAGTTGTCGGCGAAGCTACGACGTACAGAAGAGGGATGACCATACCGGAATCAAGATCAACCCCTACTGCAAGCAATCACCATACCGGAAGTGCTTGGAGGAAGCGCCTTGGAGCACACTTACCGGCAGAGAATTGCAGCTGGAGATTAATCGATGAGATATGGATACCCAGACAAGTGACAGCAAGCAGACCTGGAGAAGAAGCAGAAAGTATACCTCGAGGAAAGCCGGCGGGCGCACCCGGCAATCAGAGATAATCAGTGCACCGAGCTTAGGGCGGAGGTGAAGTGTACCTACAAGTGCACCGACTTGGAGGATGATCAGTGCGACTGCAAATGCACAGGGAAGATGATGAGAGGAAGATGGAGTTCACTTGTCCTATGCCGAACAAGTGCAATTATGTCTACCGAAGCAGTTCCGAATGAGACCGAAAATGATCTCTGAAGGTAGCGAAAAGTCACCGAAACACATTGCGAGAGATAGTTACAGAACCGTCTCGCAAGAGATAGTCACCGGATGGCATCATGAGAGACAGTTGAGACAGCTACAGAGAGATGATGACTGAGCACAATGACGAAGATCATGGCCAAATGACTCCAAATTGGGATTGAATAAGAGGATTATCGGGAGCCCTCTACCGATGGCACCAACTGGGATGTTTACCAAATGGCATACCAAAATAAATGCTGAACGTTTATTCTCGAGGCCTATAAGCCTGCTTGCCCGATGCTAAAGAGGATGAATATAACTACTGATGGGCACCGTGTGAAAGCCACCAGCTGCAATGGATGATCTCAGATACATCAAGACTGGCCAATCAAGCTATGCACAAGCGCTCGGGAGAGAGCAAACGTGCCTGGATATATATGGTATGAATGACCATTTTATGAGAAGCTTACGAGATGGATACGAGGTCATATATGATTCACCATCACCAATGGCTCTGATACCTAGAGCAGAAGCTACAATCAACGCCCAGTAGTAAAACATGCTTCATCCATGCTGACTGAGCGTGAATGACTACCAAAGCAGCGTCCAAAGCAGCAACAATGATCACTGATGGGCTGGGCATTTGGAATTGTTAATGAGGAATTGGGAAAGCTCGAGTGCTAGCGCACTTTGAAGTATAGTGAGTATGACCGGTAACTGGAATGCTTACAAGTTAGATATACCAATGCAATAGCTGATGGTGATTGCGATGTCAATGATGAACAGCGACCGGAAGCTACCATCAATGCTGCCGAGTCAGAACGAGGCTCATACTATGATTGGGGATTTCACCGAGATTACTGCTTCTAATTCCAACAATAACGTACACTTGGTGCACGCTACAAGTGCGAGATTTGATGGTCGGATGCCGGACGTTCCGGAAGTGGAGATATAGAGGATGGAGTCACTTTGGATGTTCCTTCTTTTCTTCTCTTCTCTTTACTTCTTTACTTCTTTGGATTTTGGCCCAGTATAGATGGCATCGGCACTGGTCTTTTACCATCTCCAGAGATTAGTCAAGTTGAGGTGGAGTTTCCCTGTGCGCTGGATCTGCCGAATGGCTACCATACGGTACTAATCGGTTGTGTGACTTATGGGTTCGTACGTTTGCGTATGTTGAATGTCTGTTCGATTGTTTCCTTTCCTCTCCTACTCTTGTACAGGGTTATGCAGCCCAGGGGGTCTGCACCTCAAGAGGGGGATAATGTAATGGCACGGTGGCACGTGACGTATCCAGAGCCGGGTAACACCTGCTGTACATATAGTCGGCTCACCACAAGACTTAGATCTCTAGTGATGATTATACCTTTATACTACTCTACAATATTGATATCAATGTTTGCAACTGTATGTACTAATATACCTTCCTACGAGGCCATACACCGGCATATGCCTTTACACAAAACCACAAAAAAATGACACTCCGATGATGCTCATTTTAATGTATTCTCCATTCAACATCTGCTGCCATCAATAATAGTTTTCATCATGATTTGATCTTATTGGTAAGCATTCTAACCGATAGAGACTTAGCCCTTTGGCAAAGGTGAGCACAGTAACCTTGGTGCACTGTTCGCTCGCACACAACTAAAATTTATGTATCTTGCCAATAGCTTCATTGCTCCTGCTATACATCTGTTTATGAAACAATATTCCCAAGCTACTGCTCACCAATCGCCCATAATATATCTCTAACTAAAACTCTCGCTCACGATACATAAAGAAGTTTGTGAAACATTGACGTATTCTGTACTACTTTTTTGTCAGTCCCTTATTTGTCCTCGTTTTGATCGCATTGACAGTCAGTAACACCTTTTCAGCCGGTCACTTTGACTTCTGTGTAGGCCAAATCAATCCGGGAACAGTTGGTATGGCATTCAAATCCCGTTACTCTGGGAATTCCGGATCGTCAATGCCATTGCCTTGCTCAATGACACATTCAATGACTGCCGCGCAATCATCTTCGCTGTCATTTGGATTATCTACGTCCCTATTCCAGTTAAGCCAATCTTCGGTATCCGAAATGCTTTCATGTGCACTATCCTCATCACTTTCTACTGGTTGATGGTTTATTCTTCGGATTTGACGGACATTTAATATTTGAGTTTGTTTTCCAGGGAGGTTCTTTGCAGACAAAGCTAGTAGCAAAGGAGATCGTTCTGACAATTTAAATGCCGCTGCACCATCATGTTGAAAGAGTGACCAGGATGCTTTGATGATGACTTCTGCATCCGGAATATCTCCTACAACGGTCATGTGCTTGTTTTCAGCACGAGATTCCTTCTGGGTAGCATGTAGGTTTTGGCTACCCTGCCACATCTCGAATAAGTCGTGCACCTTGGCCATTCTGTGCGATTTCCTTTCCTCCGCCTCTTCCTGCATTTCGAAGTCGTTTTCTGTGTTCATTGTATTCAATTCTGGGTTAACACTGTTAGGGGTTCTCCTTTAGCAGCGGTAATGATACATGTTTGAACGAACCGGGTACAGATGACAAATCTTAACAATGCTCATATGCAAAACACCTACCTGTGATTATGTGAACATGGTTGTTAGTCAAGTGATCCTTAGCGGGATTACACTTGAGCCGCGGTCGATCAATTAGTGATGACTAAGGTCGCACTAGCGGAGTCAACTATGATGACGCAATTATGTCGCCATAACTGGGAAGTGAAAAACCTTCAGCAGTGCGCATAATTATTGGCCACACCTATCAAACCCTGTTTAGCGGGGACAATGCATAGTTAAGTTGCGATTACGCAGAACAACATGCACAGCAGACATTATTGCAATATGTGAGTACAAGGGATCTGTAAGCTCATGCGCTTAGTGGTGAGAGCCCTTGCGGCACTCCCCGGTCTACGGAAGGTCATGACCTAAGCATGCAGTGTCTGAGGGATTAATGACATTGGCTGAAGATAAGAGGACAGAAGCAAACCGGCTTATTGAGTTAAGACCGTATGCATTGCAACGTCATGAACGTGTTATAATCTACGCTAGCGGAGTATCGGTTGGTCACCGATTAAATCTCTGACGCAATGCCCAATAGCCAAATTGATGGTGAGGCAATTAATAGTGAAGAGCTATTAATATTATATTGCGATAAGCACTGATAAGACTAAGGTTGTCAGATGTTCTAGCTACTGAACAAATGGGAAGCAAGATGTCGAACATGAGGTTATGAACTGGTATTATTTGCGTTTGATATCATGATCATGAGGACTGCCCGCGAGGGGACGTAAGGTCTTCAAATGGCTCATGCATGAACAGGATTACCTGAGGGAATTCGTGGCACTATCGACGGAGCACTTCAGTTGCTTCCGAAGATAAGCTATCAAGCAATAATGGTGTCATGACGGAAAGCCGAAGGCAAGCTTGACCTGAGGCACCGATTATAAAAAGCTCACGTCGTCCCCGACGATGGAAAGAACAAAGCTCTAGCAGCCATCCACAGTCAGACATCAACAGCAAAGAACACCTTAAAATATTATTAAGAATTCTATCTACCAAAACCTTCACGATTACTTCTTTAAATCACTTACATGAGTACGCTCTATATGTGTTCGTGGAAACCAACTGCCTCTCAATACGCATAACAACGACTCGTCAGAACTATCGGCGACCCAATTTTATATTGCAACGAGCAGGGTTTAACCCACATCTCCCCGCACCTTTTGTTCTTAGCGATTATCAGCGGTATCGGGTACGTGGTGCCCAGGTACGTCACTATCGGACAATTGCCCTTCGAAGAGTGGTCCGAAGAACGACCTTGGACGGACGAGGAACAGTGGTAAGCTCTTATTCTTAGAGGATAAGAGATTGAGTCTGGGAAGACGAGGAAGGAAAAGGGACAAGTGATAGGCGGCTGTATTTAGTTTAATAAATGTTGTATTGAAACTGGGAGTTAAAATACCCCCGTAACAGTATAATATTTTAAGACTCCACTTATATGACTGATTGTAAGGATTGTCAACAACGATACTGCTGTATCATCAACGAAGTTAAATACTGCAGGCTACACTGCACCCGCATAGCCCGTTACTGCATCAGGTGCACCATCCAGATAGAAATAAGAGATACGGAGTAGGAACCGTGTCGGTTCTGTGAAAGAGACGCTTGCTGCTACATAGCTGTGGGAACAGGACAGTTCCAAGGACAACAGGCATACAGAATAACTAGGATTTGTTCAGACCATTGTCCAACAGCAGATTGCGAGTGTGTATCTTGCCAAGAAGATCACGAACCAAATCGATACGAGACGGACGTATTAACAATACCGATGAATCATCCATTGATTATAGTTCGAAATGGCAGCCACGAGGCACAGGCTTACGTATTTGAGCGCAGCCTTCCAGCAGAAGAGTTTCAGGATCGGGAAGAGGAGCTCCGACAAGTTACCAGCGGCCCGAGTGTTGCCAGAATGGTGTCAGAAGTATCAACAGAGGCTGGAAACAGTAGCCGAGAAAATCAGGCTGATCAGAGAGCACTGAGAACCGGAAGAGGCTATAGAAGGACTAGGGGAAGTTGAAATGGCCGAACCAGATCCCGTGAGGACCAAGCTGCAGGAGTTAACGCAGCAAATGATACACGTGGTGCAGGCAAGCAACGAGGAGAAAGAACTGATACAGGACAAATTCGTCGCCGTCAGACAAGACCTCGAATTGCTAGAAACGCAGATTCTAACGGAGAACACGAAGCTCGAAGGAGAAGTCTCAGGAGTTGGCAGCCAGATGTTAATTCAACAAGCGGTAATTAACGAAATGCGACAAGGAATTACGATACTGCAAAAATAAGATAATATCATTATCCAGGAAGCTGCAGGTATCTTTTCCGGAATACATAGCCAAATAGGAGACTCTTTCAAAAAGCAAACGGAAAATGGATCTACTCTTCTCAATCATCGAAGGTCGATTATGTGGTTACAGGAAGAAACAAAGACCATGAAAATAACCATTGAAAGCATGCTGGGGAGAATCGGTGGATTGGAAAGATTCACTAAGGAAATGCCAACAAAAGGAGATTTAAGCATCCACGTTAAAGCCATGGACGAAACCTTGGCCAAAATTCAAGAAGTTAGCACCGGGCTAACGGTTCATCTGGAAGAATATAAACTTTCGGAAAGCACCACGCATAGACCTAGGTCTACAGTGGCGGCAGGGCCTAGTTATACACATCACGATAGGAGACAGTATGTGGAGCGATATCAATACTCCGACGATGAATCCATAAGCACCAGACAGGATGCTAGGGATACGTATGATCTTAGAGGCGGCAATGGTAGCGAATCAGAGGACAAAGATCGGAATGTACCAGAGCCAGGACCTCCCAGCCCAACTCCACCAGCACCGCCAGGCTCACCGGGCCCAACACCGCCAGGACCACCAGGTCCATTTCCTCCACCATCAGGACGTCGAAGAAGAAAGGCAAAGGTTAAGCCTATTAAGCTTAAGGATCCTGTTCCATTTGAAGGAAAGCCAGGAGACGATTTCGATGCTTGGTGGATAACGGTACAAACTTTTATCCAAGATCAACCCGAAAAGTTTGACGATTCAGGAAGAACTATAAACTGGATCGGAGGACTTATGAGGAAGTATGCAGCAGCTTGGCATGTGCAATGGGAAAGACAAGCTCTGAGAGGAGTGTTCCCAAGGTCATGGACGACATACCAAAATGATTTGGTTCTACGTTTCGAAGACCGAGAAGCCAGAGACGAAGCATATGCAGACTTGAAGAAAGTCAGATCTGAGGGGGACATCCGGGATATGTTCACCAAAATCCAGATGTACAACACTAAGGCTCAGTTAACAGGGGCGGGCCTTAAGAAGTTGATCTTGGACCGGTTGCCTGAGAAATTGCTCGGGCAAATGCATGTGGTGGATCTTACCGGAAAGACTGATCAAGAAATGATCGAGATCATCACTGAAGCCGGCAGAACTGGAGAAAAATGGGAAGCAGCCAGAAAGAATCTGGGAGTTCGAACCCCAAAAACGAAAGAAGATCGACAAAGAAAACCTAAAGATAATTTTTGGGTTAAGAAAGATTATAAACCCAGGAAAGAGTTTAAGGATAAAAAATTTGTCGACAGAAACGGAGGAAACGTCAAAACTTTCGCCACGCAGACAGAAGGAGTGCCACAAGATGAACTGGACAGAAGAAAGAAGTCTAGGGAATATATGAGATGTGGCTGGCCGGCCGATAGGAAATGAAACCATAAAACGATGGATTGCTATCGTCCAGTCAAAACGGATAAGGGAACAGCAAATTTCCCTAAGGCCAAAGAATATCAAAAATTGAGAGTTGGGGCATATGAATTGGAAGAAGATCAAAGGGATCTTTATACGGAAGAATCTGATAGCGAGGAGCTAAGGGATACCGCATCAGATACGACTAGCAAGGAGCCTAGGGATACCGCTAGTAGCAAGGAATCAGAGAGTTCAGGAGAATCAGACGATTCGAGTGAATCATCTGAAGCGATGGCAAATTGGTGGTCGGAATAAAAAACAAAAACTATAAGCTAGCAGTTAATTAAAAAATTTTCTCCTCTGCGGATGACCGGAAGGTCGAAACTGCTGGCCAGTAAGGAGATACGATTTTACACAAAAACATACAAAAACATCTTCTACAAAAATCTACCTTCACACCAATACTTTTTAACCCGTTGTGGTTACGCTATTGTCGAAAAAATAGCGATGGTTAAACGAAAAGCTACCGAAGAGCTCGCTCTTCCAATACTGAAAAAACCCAATGTTTCACATGATTATGTATACTATATGGCAGCCAAAAAAGAAGCCAAAGTGTATAAAGTTTCCCCAACGAAAATAGGGAAAAGACTGATCTATAAGTTCTTTATAGATTTTAACAGAATATACTATCCGTTAAGGTGCATGCTGGATTTAGGAAGCACTTCCTTCGTTATATCACCACAAGCAGCGAAAGCATACCAAATACCGGTGGGAAAACAAGAAATACCAGCAAAAGCACCTGATGTCGGAGGTTCAAGGATTACGACTGAAGGACTTTTCACAGTACCATTAGGATTGTCCTTCGGAAACCATAGAACCTTAGACAGTAAAGACCATGCGTTCGAAGTTATGAAAACTTCATCGGAATATGACGCCTTAATCCCGGCCTGGTACCTTAACAAGCACAAAGCACAAGGAATAACGGAAGGAAAGTTGCATTTCCCGTTATGTTCAGAAGCTTGTTTCGGACATGGGAAAATACATCCGGAATATACTATTACTTACGATAAGAAAGTGGCATTGAGGCCAGATGCAATACATATCGGAGCAGTATTATTCGAAAATAAAGATGTTCTCAGAAAACAACCGGTCCAATATCATAAGTGGTTATTGTTATTCGACCCAACAGAAGCTGAGAAATTACCTGATAATAAGGGATGCGATCACAAAATTGAGTTAAAAACATCTGAAGAAAATCTATGAATGGGACCAATATATCAATTAACGAGAGAAGAAGAAAAAATATTGAAAGAATATCTCCATAATATGATTAAGGAAGGAAAGATACGACCATCCTCAAGTCCTACTGGAAGCCCGATCCTATTTGTTCCCAAACCAAACGGAAAAGGGTTAAGATTATGTGCCGATTATCGCCATCTTAATAGCCATACCGTTAAGGATAAAACACCATTACCAATAATGGACGAATTGAATGATCGAATAAGAGGAGCAGATCTTATTACAAAAATCAATCTCAAAGCAGGTTTCCATTTGATTCGAATGTTATTAGGACACGAAAAGTATACGGCCTTTAGGACAAAGTTCAGATTGTATGAATATACGGTTATGCCGTTTGGCTTAACGAATGCGCCAGCTACTTTTCAAAGAGAAATAAACCGAATATTAAGACCAGTACTCGGCATCGAACTGGTAATCAAAACTGACATACATATCGATGAAGACGAAGGAATACTAGTAGTCGCATATATTGATGACATTATCATTGCTATCAAAGGATCGCTAGAAAAACATCGAAGACAAGTAGGCAAAGTATGTGATTTGCTACTTGAGAATCAAATGTGTGTCGAAATCGAGAAGTGTGTTTTCAAACAAACAGAAGTGGTCTTTTTGGGCTTTATAGTCAGCGGAAAGGATATCACAATGGATCCTGTGAAGGCTCAAGACATAGTCGACTGGCCGAGACCAAAAATCCAAAAAGAGGTTCAGCAAATATTAGGGCTATGGAATTTTTACAGACGATTTATTCCAAATTACGCTCAGATAGTGGCACCTATTACGGATCTGCTTCGAGGAGACGGAAAGAATTTCAAATTCGCTGAAGCTCAGGACGCCGCTTTCCTTAAAATTGTTGTGCTTTTTAAGTCAGGAAATACACCAATACTTGGACATTTCGACCAGGACAGACCAGCTATGATCGAAACAGACGCCTCAGATTTCGCAATAGGAGCTGTATTGTCGCAAAAATTCGAAGACGGAAACATCCATCCATGCGCATTTTTATCGAAAAAGATGTCGCCAGCACAGTTCAACTACGACGTTTTCGATAAAGAAATGCTAGCGATAGTCTACGCGCTTCAGAAGTGGAGACATTATGCCTTAGGAACACCATATAAAATAACGATATTTTCGGACCATCAAAACCTGGAGCATTTCACTCAAAAAATTAAACTTAACAGAAGACAGGCAAGATGGGCAGAAATCCTTCAGGAATATTCGTTCGTTATTATATACCGGAAAGGTGCTTTGAATCAAAAAGCGGATATATTGTCTGGGTGCCAGGCGTACACCTTTAGAGAGGGAGGTACAACAGCGATAATGGATAAACCAATGCTAGGACCAGACCAATGGTTACAAGTTGGAGCAATGGAAATTTACAACGAAACATTGGAATACATCGAAATAGGAGCATTGGAGGTTATGCTGCTGAGTTCGGAACAGAAGGAAGCAATTATACAAGATGCGAAACTGGACGACGAATATATTCGGATATGCAAAGCAATATCGAAGAAAGAAAACGTCGACCCGAATTACGCCATTAAGGAAGATATATTAACCTGGAAAGGGAGAATATATGTACCGAAAGGAATGAAACGGAAGGTCATGAAGTCAGAGCATGATTCCAAAATAGCAGGACATTTCGGAAGAGACAGAACGATGGAACTCATTAGTAGGAATTTCTACCGGCCAAAGATGGAGGACGATGTTAGGCAATACTGCAATGAGTGCAATATTTGCCAAAGAACTAAGGCTCCACGACATGCTAAGCAAGGACTGCTACACCCGTTGGAATTGCCAAGTAAACCATGGACACATATATCTACAGCCTTTATTACCGACTTACCGGAGTCATTGGGATATACGAAGATATTGGTAGTAGTCGATAGGTTTACCAAGATGGCGCATTTTATACCATTGTCGAAAAAGGATTCACCAACAGTCGCTAAGGCTTATCTGGAAAATGTTTGGAAGTACCATGGGTTCCCAGAAGATGTGGTATCGGATCGAGACGGTACTTTTACGGGACAGTATTTTACGGACCTATACAAGTACCTAGGGATTAAGAGATCCATGAGCACCGCTTTCTATCCACAAACTGTCGGGCAAACTGAACGGCTCAACCAAGTAATAGAGGCATACGTAAGGAGTTATTGCAACTATGAACAGAACGATTGGGCACAGATGTTGGGGATGGCAGAGTTCGCGTACAATAACTCGAAGCATTCGGCAACAAAGATAAGTACGCTTTACGCCAATTATGGATACGAACCAAGAACGAATTGGCCTACGGAGATTCAGTTTAAAAACCCGGCTTCGGAAATGTATGGCCATTATTTTACAGAAGTACATCAGAAGTTATCGACGCAGTTGGAAAATGTCAGAAGCTCAATGGCGAAATATTACGACAGAAAGAGAAGGTCTATTGAATCATTCAAAAAGGGAGAGTTAGTTATGCTTAATGGCAAGAATATACGATCCAAAGGACGATGCAAAAAGCTAGACGATAAAATGTACAGACCTTTCAAAATCTTGTCGGTCAGACACAACAATTGGTATTGCAAGCTCGAACTACCATCGAACTGGATAATACACCCAACGTTCAATATATTGTTACTCGAAAGATATCGCGGGAAGAACCCAGAGAGGTAGGTAATCGAAATAGAAGCCGACGATGCTGGATGGACGATGGAAAAAGTGTTAGCCAGCGGACCGTCAAACGATAACGCCTCAAAACATGTGTTTCTGGTAAAATGGAAAGATTATACGCAGGAAGAAAATACGTGGGAAAGTTTCGATAATGTCAACGAAAATGCAAAAGGTTTGTTGAAAGATTATTATGAAGCAAATCCTAATATAGAAAGAGACAAGAGATTTGGAAAGGAAAAGACAAGACAGAAAGACGCAGGAAGCTTGAAGAGAAAATCGCGGAAACACAGATAAGGAAAATTTGTTTACTTTGTATTTGATTATTTCATTTCGCAGTCTGAGTGGTATCTTTTTGTTTAGTTCACCTCTTAAGACGGAGCTGCCATTGGGTCACCAGTCCTAGAGAGGGAGGTAGTGTTAGGGGTTCACCTGTAGCAGCGGTAATGATACATGTTTGAACGAAGCGGGTACATATGACAAATCTTAACAATGCTCATATGCAAAACACCTACATGTGATTACGTGAACATGGTTGTTAGTCAAGTGATCCTTAGCGGGATTACACTTGAGCCGCATGTCGATCAATTAGTGATGACTAAGGTCGCACTAGCGAAGTCAACTATGATGACGCAATTATGTCGCCATAACTGGGAAGTGAAAAACCTTCAGCAGTGCGCATAATTATTGGCCACACCTATCAAACCCTGTTTAGTGGGACAATGCATAGTTAAGTTGCGATTACGCAGAACACCATGCACAGCAGACGTTATTGCAATATGCGAGTACGAGGGATCTGCAAGCTCATGAGCTTGGCGGTGAGAGCACTTGCAGCACTCCCCGGTCTACAGAAGGTCGAGACCTAAGCATGCAGTGTCTGCGGGATTAATGACATTGGCTAAAGATAAGAGGCCAGAAGTAAACCGGCTTATTGAGTTAAGACCGTATGCATTGCAACGTCATGAACGTGTCATAATCTATGCTAGCGGAGTATCGGTTGGTCGCCGATTAAATCTCTCACGCAATGCCGAATAGCCAAATTAATGGTGAGGCAATTAATAGTAAAGAGCTATTAATATTATATTGCGATAAGCACTGATAAGACTAAGGTCGTCAGATGTTCTAGCTACTGAACAAATGGGAAGCAAGATGTCGAACACGAGGTTTTGAACTGGTATTATTTGCGTTTGATATCATGATCATGAGGACTGCCCGCGAGGGGACGTAAGGTCTTAAAACGGCTCATGCATGAACACGATAACCTGAGGGAATTCATGGCACTATCGACGGAGCACTTCAGTTGCTTCCGAAGATAAGCTATCAAGCAATAATTGTGTCATGACGGAAATCCGAAGGCAAGCTTGACCTGAGGTACCGATTATAAAAAGCTCACGTTGTCCCCGACGATGGAAAGAACAAAGCTCTAGCAGCAATCCACAGTCAGACATCACCAGCGAAGAACACCTTAAAATATTATTTAGAATTCTATCTACCAAAACCTTCCCGATTACTTCTTTAAATCACTTACATGAGTACGCTCTATATGTGTTCGTGGAAACCAACTGCCTCTCAATATGCACACCAACGACTCGTCAGAACTATCGGCGACCCAATTTTATATTGCAACGAGCAGGGTTTAATCCACATCTCCCCACACCTTTTGTTCTTAGCGATTATCAGCGGTATCGGGTACGAGGTGCACAAGTACATCACTACCGGACAATTGCGCTTCGAAGAGTGGTCCAAAGAATGACCTTGGACGGACGAGGAAGACTGGTAAGCTCTTATTCTTAGAGGATAAGAGATTGAGTCTGGGAAGACAAGGAAGGAAAAGGGACAAGTGATAGGCGGCTGTATTTAGTCTAATAAATGTTGTATTGAAACTGGGACTTAAAACACCCCCGTAACAAACACCAGCCAAAATCCCGCTATTGGCTCCAGCAAACTGTCATATAACAATATTTTTACGAAGGGTCTTTCCAGTGGTTTTTGACTGCCTCCAGATGATAACATCTCGGCCAAGGGAAACACTGGCCTCCACTCCGACACAACGTCATATGATAGAGAATATGTTGTAAGCCACATTGGCGAGATCGGCATACTATGAGTGCATTTCCTCATGTTGACGCCACCAGGTGCTTATGTCCAGCATACAAAATGTACTGCTAATCTCCATTCGGTCGGAGTGGTAATCATTGAGATTTGGATGAATTTCCCCCTTCTGTTGGCGCGCCAAGCAGCGAATTGAAATAGAGCCTGGTGGCGGTCAATAAGCGTGCTGTGTGATCGCTTCGTCCGGGTGTCATCTCAGCCACATTGTTAGGCAAAAACTATCCTTTATCATCGCTGGACAAATCATATGGATCAAAGGATGATTGACAGGATCCTGAAGCCATTGCAGAGAGAATGAGATTGCTGCTTGGTAAGCTTTCAAGTTCATTGACCGGCACACCTCGTTATTTGGCGCAGTATTCATTGTCCACATACATCTGAAAGGCGTCTTGGTATTGGATAGTATAGGATGTCTCATCAACAGGATGAATATGTATTCCCTTGTCCCACTTGCAAAACGATCGCAACATCCGGAAAGGATCGAGGATATGTGCAGAAATGAGAAACATACCCGTCATTGGAGTCACCTTGGCATAATACTTGGACAGCTTCAGTCGAGCTAACTTCACAGTGATGAACAAGTCTTCCTTCCATTGAGTCTTCTCCTTAGCCAAAGCTCACATCACACCATCCATATGATTGAACATGGCATTGTATACTGTAATAACGTGATGCAATGTGCCTGTATGCCTCTTCGACATCGAAAGGGTCCAATCTCGGAATGGCCTCAATACTTCGATGACATACTAAAGAATGGTCCATTCATGTTGTATTGTGAAGAGTGGCTGGTAATTACTGTATTTTTGATATTGAAGCCACTCCCATGTGAATTCCCGTAATCGGTATGCGTCCTTGAGCAACTACAGTGTAGAGTTCCAGTGTATGTTCACATCCATAATCGGAAGTACCACGATGTGGACATTAAATCTTTGACAGTCAATGATCTCGTTTCGACAACCTGGTGACAGCGTAATCAATACAGGATACTTTCTATGCTATATGAAGGTCAGTTTCAGAACTTTCAAAATATTATGAAATACATACTTTCTCAGTGATCTTTGCTAAACCTGGTCTCATGGCTGACACCATATTGTTTCTAGCATTGCCCTCTGTTCGAAGTCTTTCACTCTTCCCCATGTCTATGCTTTCATTCTCTCCAAATTGCTGATCACACTCATGGGTGTCACAAGACTTGGTGCGGACTGTTACACCGAAACTGCTCATAAATGCACCTAAAGGCAGCTGTTTGACGTGGTCCATGCGTGGTGTGTGGTTCCTCAATGCAGGCCACTCGATTCCAGGGGCCTCCAGGGTTGATTGCAGCTCGTGTTTTATCGAGTAATTTGAGTAGGAATTATCAGGCGTAATACCAAGCAAATGGCCGTCGGTAAGCTGAAAACAATCAAGCAAGTCCATCAAATGTACGGCTACCCTTGCTCCACTATGTTGGCCCTCGACCTATCATCCTTAATCAGCTTTCGAAACGGGAAAAGAACAGGCAATCAACCTCCATCAGCAAAATGAATTTTAGGAACTGGAAGCCTCCAGGAGTGTCTGAGAGGATGTGGAGTGTAAACTTAGATGCGTCAATTTCAGGAGAGTATCAGACCCTAGGAGGGCATTCCAGCCGGCCTTCAGAGTAACTGGGAGCGCCGACGACAAGCCGGGGAGCACCTGGGAGCACCGGGGACAAACCTGGGAGCGCCGGCGATAAGTCTGGGAGCACCTCGAATCACAGTAGAGCAGTCTGGGAAATTTGGGAACGCTGCTGGTGCGCCTGGAAATCATGGCTACTACTTATCGTTCAACAATTTTTAAAACTCATGTATTTAGTTTGTATTCCCATCTATGTATCTATGAATCTATATAGCTACCCATCTACACACGGTATATCTGGACTGGCAGTAGGCGGTGCTCTAGAGCATTTCTAGGTGCGCCTGAAAATGAGGATCGAGTGAACTCAGGGATACACGCCGGGGCCGTGATCGAGCGAGTTTGGAGATGCACTTGGAGGCGGCGATCGAGCGAGTTTGGAGATGCAATTGGAGGCCGTGATCGAGCGACTTTGGAGATGGACTTGGAGGCCGTAGTCGGGCGAGTGTAGAGAGACACTTGAAGGCTGTGATCGAGCAAGTTTGGAGATGCACTTGGAGGGCGTGATCAAGCGAGTTTGGACATGCACTTGGAGGTAGTGATCGAGCGAGTGTGTAGATGCACTTGGAGGCCATGATCGCGTGAACTTGGATGCCGTAATCGAGCGAGTTTGGAGATACATTTGGAGGCCGTGATCGAGCAAGTTTGGAGACCGTAATCGATTGAGTTTGGACGAGTACTGGGAGGCAGACGATTGACGGCGCGCCGGGTACGGAGACTCTTTTGATCAGTTAGTTAACTCACAACCGTGAGAATGTGACATTACCTTTGAGCTCTCATGGAGAGGCACGCCAGAAGCTGAAGCTTCATTCAGGGGTCAACTCGTAATCATGAGAATGAAGGGAAGACAAAAAATCTTGGATGGATGCTGTACTCGGTGTATGCTACACTCAGTGTCAACTCATGATCATGACATGGCGAGATAGAGAGGGATGACTTAACCTTGTGTTCTGCGATGATTGTAGAGTTGTGGACGAGAAAGAGAGAGATGGGGGATGAAGATGAGAACGATGGGGAGGGTACGAGAGGATATGAGTAATCGGGGGTACGACTTGCCGGATTGGGTTGGGATGACCTTGTATCGGTGTAATTACAGGCCGAATCAGGACTCGTACCTGCTGTATCGGGGATGGTAAATTGACTCGCACACGAAATTATCTTAAGTCCCAGTTTCTCATGATGATTTCCCCCGTACCCTCCGATCTCTCTCTTTCTTGTTCTCAATTCTACCATCACCTAAGAACACGAAGATAAGTCATCCCTCTCTATCTCTCCATGCCATGATCAAGAGTTAACACCAAGTACAGCATACACTGAGTACAGCATATACACCGAGTACAGCATTTACTGAGTACTGCATACACCGCGTACTGCATCATCCCAAGATCGACTGTCTCCCGCTCCCAGCCAGTCTCATCTCTCGGCAGACCATGTTGTACTCAATTCTCTACATTCGCACAATTACGAGTTAACCAATGAATAGAGTCTCCGCTCCCGTCGCGCCTCCCTCCCGAACTTACCGCCTCCAGATTGACCGCCTCCTAGTACTCCTCCAATCTCGCTCGATCATGGCCTCCAAGTCCATCTCCAAACTCGCTCGATGACGGCCTCCAAGTGCATCTCCAAACTCGCTCGATCGCTGCCTCCAAGTGCATCTCCAAACTCGCTGGATCACGGCCTCCAAGTGCATCTCCAAAGTCGCTTGATCACGGCTTCCAATTGCATCTCCAAACTCGCTTGATCACGGCCTCCAAGTGCATCTCCAAACTCGCTCGATCACGGCCACGGAGTGTATCCCTGAGTTCACTCAATCGACATTTTCAGACGCACCTCGAAGCTGGGCAAGATAGAGTGTATATTTCGTATAATGAGATGTCTATCTACCCCGGGGTCTCCGAAATATATACTGCCTGTCGCTGAGTCCATCTCCGTTATTCCTATATCTCCGAATGTATATATATAGAGAGACTTAGATAATACATGCCATATTATGATGTCGCGAATCTTGTGACTGTAACAAAGACCAATATGATCGATGAAATGCCTTGTGGTTATGGAACCCTAAGAACCACTGGTGTGAGAATACAGAACCAAATCTCCCGCAGACCTGCGCAGAGGTCTCCGCAGAGGTCTCCGCAGCTCCAAAATTTGACTATCCTAATAGTCAAATCTCGTAGCATCCTGAATGCACCTCCATCACTGCAGGAGCTTTCAGGAGCAAGTGAGAATGCTCTTGCACAGTCTGAGAACATTTTACAAAGTTCCAGGGGGGGCTGGGAGCATCTGGAAGTACTTAGAAGCACTGGCGAGGGCTACCGCAGTGTCTGAGAGGTTTGTGTATGGTTTCCAGACCGAATTACATCTTGCTGATGTCATTTCGTGATAGCAATGGGTCCGGGTAACCTGCCAGTGGTCCGGAACATCAGCAACATGTAATTCGGTCCGGATGCCATATGCAAACCTTCCAGACACTCTGGTAGCCCTTACCACTACTTCTAAGTACTCCCAGATGCTCCCAGCCCCCCCCCCTGGAGCTTTGCAAAGTGCTCTCAGACTCTGCAAGAGCATTCTCACGTGCTACTCAAAGCACCTGTAGTGATGGAGGTGCATTCAGGATGCTACGAGATTGAGTATTAGAATAGTAAAATTATGGAGCTACTGAGACCGCTGCGTAGATCTGCGGGAGACTGGGAGAGCTGCTGAGACCTCTGCACAAGCTTTGTGGGAGACTTGGTACCATATTCTCACACCAGTCGTTCTTAGGGTTCCATTACTACAAGGCATTTGATCGATCATATTGGTCTTTGTTACAGTCACAAGATTCGCTACATCATAATATGGCATGTATTATCTAAGTCTCTCTATATATACATATGGGGATACAGGGATAACGGAGGTGGATTCACCGACAGGCAGTATATATTCGGGAGACCCTCGGGTAGATAAATATCATCTCATTATACGAAATGTACACTCGAGGCCATGATCGACCGAGATTGGAGGCCAAAATCGTGCCAGTCAGGAGATACACATGGAGGCTGTGATCGAGCGAGTTTGGAGATGCACTTGAAGGCCATGTTTGTGCGAACTAGGAGGACGTAATCATGCGAAGTTAGAGATACAATCGAATGCTATGATCGAGCGAGTTTGGAGATGCACTTGGAGGCCGTGATCGTGTGAGTTTTGAGATGCACTTGGCAGCCGTCATCGTGCCAGTTTGGAGATGCACTTGGAGGCTGTGATCATGCGAACTTCGAGGACGTGATTGTGCCAGTTTGGAGATAACCTTGGAGGCCGTCATCGTGCGAATTTGGAGGCCCGAATAGTGCAAGTTTAGAGATACACTTGGAGGGTGTGATCGAGCCAGTTTGGAGATACACTTGGAGGCCATGATCGAGCTAGATTGCAGAAGTGCTTTGAGGCGGTCAATTTGGAGGCGGTAGATCGGGAGGGAGGCGCGACAGGAGCTGAGACTCCATTCATTGGTTAACTTGTAATTGTGGGAATGTGGAGAGTTGAGTACAACATGTTCTGCAGCAAGATGAGAGACTGGCTGGGAGCGGGAGACACTTGATCTTGGGATGATGCAGTACGCGGTGTATGCAGGTCTCAGTGTATGCTGTACTAGGTGGATGCTGTGCACGGTGGATGCTGTACTCGGGGTATGCTGTACTCGGTGTATGCTGTACTCGGTGTATGGTGTACTCGGTGTATGCTGTACTAGGTGTATACTGTACTCAGTGTTAACTCTAGATCATGGCATGGAGAGATAGAGAGCGATGACTTAACTTCATGTTTTCAGGTGATGGTAGAGTTGAGGACGAGAAAGAGAGAACTGAGAGGACATGGGGGAAATCATCATGAGAAACTGGGACTCAAGAGAATTTTGTGTGCGAGTCAATTGACCATCCCCGATACGGCAGGTATGACTCCCGATTTGGTGTGAAATTACACTGGTACAAGGTGTTCTCAACCCAATCAGGCAAGTCGTACCCATCATTTCTGATATCCTCTTGTATCCTCCACATCGTTCTCATCTTCATCCCCCATCTCGCTCCTTCTCATCTATAACTCTACCATTATCACCGAACCCAAAGTCAAGTCATTCCTTTCTATCTCTCCATGTCATGATCATGAGTTGACAGTGAATACAGCATACACTGAGTACAGTATACACCAAGCACAGGATACACCGAGTACAGCATACACTGAGTACAGCATCCACCCAAGATCGTTTGTCTTCCCTTCATTCTCATGATTATGAGTTGACCCCTGAATGTAGCTTCAACTTCCAGCGTGCCTCCCTACACGATCGACCGCCATCAGCCAGGACAGCTCAAAGGTTAAGTTACATTGCCACATTCCCATGGTTGCCAGTTAACTAACTGATGAAATGGGGCTTAGCACCCGGCGCGCCATCCATCAACTCCCTTTAAGTACTCGTCCAAACTCGCTTGATTACAGCCTACAAGTTCACACAATCATGGCCTCCAAGTGCACCTTCAAAGTCGCACGATTACGGCCTCTGAACTCGCTTGATCACAGCCTCCAAGTGTATCTCCAAACTCCCACAATTATGGCCTCCAAGTGCATCTCCAAACCTGCTCGATCACAGCCTCCTAGTGTATCTCCAAACTCGCTGAATTACGGCCTCCAAGGGCATCTCCAAACTCGCATGATTATGGCCTTCAAGTTCACACGATCATGGCCTCCAAGTGCATCTACAAACTTGCTCGATCACGATCTCGGAGGGCATCTCTAAGTTCAGTCAATCCCCGCCTCTAAGTGTATGTCCAAATACCCTTGATTACCAGCTGCCAGTGTATCTTCAAACTCGCTCAATCACGGCGTCGGAGTGTATCTCTGAGTTCACTGGATCGTCATCTTCAGGCGCACCTCAAATTGCTCTCAAGCATCGCTTGCAGCCAGTGTAGATATATCGCGTGTAGATGGGTAGCTATATAGATACATAGATACATTGATACATAGTTACATAGATGAGAATACAATCTAAATACATGAGTTTTCACAATCATTGAACGATATGTAGTAGCTATGATTTCCAGACGCACCTGCAGCATTCCCAAAGAAGATATTGTTCCCAGAGAGCTCTACTGTGATTCGAGATGCTCCCAGACTTGTCTCCGGCGCTCCGAGGCTTGTTGTCGGCGCTCCCAGACTTGTCACCAGCCCTTCCAGACTTGTCGCCGGCCCTCCCAGACTTGTCGCTGGCACTCCCAGATGCACCCAAAGTTCTCTCCGGTGCACCGAGGTGTTCCCAAACTTATCACAATCACTTCCATGGTACTCCGGAACCAATCATCAGACGTCTCAGTTACTCCGAAGGCCGGCCAGAATGCCCTCCTACAGGCTAACACTCTCCTGAAATTGATGCATCTCAGTTTACACTCCACATCCTCTTGGACACTGCTGCGGGCTCCCAGAGACTAAAATACATTTTGCTCATGTAGGTGCAAATTAATCTGAATCATAATGATTACCACTCCGATCCTATGGACATTAGCAGTACATTTTTGAACACAGATCTCATGGCCTGGTTCCATCCGCAAGAGGAAATGCACACAAAGTACATCATTGTCTGGAATATGGCACGTGCCATATTCACTATCATACCACATGCTGTCAGAGCGGTAGCTTGTTTTTCTGTTGGGCGAAACATGATGAGGTGGAGGCAGTCAACAACTACAGGCGAGACCCTTCGCGAAAAAGTTGTAGTAAGGCAGTTTGCTCTCACCAATAACAGCTTATTAACCGGTGATAATCTACCAGTGGATACGATGAATACTGATAATGGCTTAGAAACGAAGAGAGAGGTGGAGCAAAACAAATTGCACCGAATGCCCAGGGTCCACGATATGTTGTAGATGTGGCAGTGCAGCCAAAATCTACATCCTTCACAGAAGGAATCTTGCAGCCACAACAAATAAATGGCTGCGGTAGAATACATTTGAGATACTCAATATATTGTCAAAGCGTCCAGATCAGACTTTCAACATGATGGAGCAGCTGTATTTTAATTGTCATAATGATCACTTGTGCCACCAGCTTGGACTGCAAAGGACCTCCCTGCAGGACGAATTCAAATAGTCAATTTCTGCTGAGTCAAATGAATCCACCGACATCCTGAAGAAATTGATGAGAATTGAGCACCTGAAATCATTTTGAACACCAAAAATTTGCTTCACAGGAATGGAGACTTGCATGATCCACATGATAGCGAAGATGACTGGGAGGCGGACAATCAATCTGACATGGAGCTAGACAATGGGGTCAAGGATTCAGACACCGCAGAGCAGGGGGATTTGAGTGTGGCACCAAATGTTCCCACGTATATTGGGTCAAAACAGATTTCACAGACAATAGCTGAAATGGTTTCAATGATGATCAGTACAATGGAAACATGAAGAAATAAGGGGATGAAGATAAAGTAGGACAGAATAAGTAAATGTATTTTTACCAGGTTCTTTATGTAGTTTGAGTGGAAGTGCATTTAGAGATATAATATGGAAGAATATTGGGCAGTCACCTGTAAATATTGGTTAATAAACAGAAGTATAGCGGGCAAACTGAACTATTTGACAAGATATATAGATTTTAATAGGATGAGAGTGACCAGTACCAGAAGATTACTGGGCTTCGCTTTGCCAAAGGGCCCATTCTGGATTAGACAGAATGGTAACCTATCATTTCAAATTATTATGAATGTAATTATTGATGGCAGTACATTATGAATGGACAATACACTAAAATGAGCGTCAACAGAGTGTCAACGATTACCAGTCTTGTAAGTATAGCAATTGACAAGTGAGATGGTTACTGCAATGCATAACCAACTTATTGGCAGTATATTGAGCAACAGTTCCAAATCCGCAGTTCGGTTCCAGGTCCGGGTTGGAACCAAACTGAAATAATTTCAACAGGTCTTACCACATGAAAACCCCAGACCATTGCATTTGGGCAGGTTTCCACCACACAACCCGGTCCTTGCAAATCTGGCATTTTCGCTTTAGTTAAGTATTTCAGTTCTGATCATATCACCATATGATCTATACGTGAATGATCCAGTTTTAGAAGCTCTTCGATGTGCTGGGTTTCGATGTTCAATCTGAGCAATGTCTGTTGTGTACCTGTTCAAAACCCACAATTTGGGGGTGAGATTCAGTGTTATTTCATCACGACTCAACGAATATTCATTGAAGTTCAGATTTGTGCCAGGGGGTGCAAGTGATACGAAGACTACATCCTGTAGATATAGACCATATCATAATACAATACGTACTCGATAACTTGATTTGAACCAATATTGTACCAACTGCGAAATGGAACCTCTGTCAGATTTCAATCTGGCCAAAAACCACTGGGTTCTGGTCCAGTCCAGGAGACCAACAAGTGCTAGTTTCCTGGTACGGTTCCCTTGGCGGTTCATAGCCCAAACCAGGGTCACGGTTCCGGTTCTAACTCGGACAAAAGCAGTGTAACCCAAAATCATTGCTAACACTAGTTGGCAGCATGTATGTGCAAAATAGCAAACAACACGGTCACTGCCCCATTTTGAAAATGATTATCAACTGAGCATCAATAATTTTTGGCTTTCTATTTTGGTAACCTAAGTGGTGATTGGTTGTAAACATTTATAAATTAGATATTGGCCACCTTAAGAGTAAAAGACATCAGCGACATGCTCTCTGCCCCAGCCTGAAAATGAGCACAAATGGAGCTTCCACAATATTTGGTATTGCATCATGGCTAATCTATCTGTTGCTTTGGGGCAATATTTCATGTATTATGTTCTTGCAGCATTTTCATCTGAAACAGTGCATGACATATGGGTTTGTTTGTTTTGTCTTATTCATTCTATATTCACTCTAATACGAAGATAACAGAGCCTAAAACCCCTCCCCTCTGCCTTCGGGCAAAATGGCCAGATGGCGGAGCATCCACCTCCTACCCATCGTCCCCTGTGAAGAAGCAAAATCAATCAAGTGCACACGATTAAAGAGAATGAAATACAAGAAAACAAACTCAGACTGTAGCAATCGACGAAATGAGAGACAGCCTGCCCCCAGTGCAAACACTTTTGACCCTGCCCTTGCCCATCCTGCCCGGGCCATGACATATGCGTTACCCCATCAAGAAAATGAGCGTCAACAGAGTGTCAACATGTTTTGATGTTCCATATTGGGTAATAAAAGCAGTGCATTGATACATGAGCTCATAACTGAACAATTGACTACCTTTCTAGGGTAAAATGCAACATATAACAGGATCAACATGGATTCCAAAATAATCGATATTGCAAACTGCAAAACATGCAAATACAGCTTATTGGCTGCTCAATACACAATTTTGACAATAAACTATTATCAAACTGCAAATACAACAGCATTATATGAATCTTCAGATGGACCCTCTGGGCGACCCGCAGCCAACCTGCCCAATCGACCCAGGTTGGGATATTTCAATTGAAAGGTGTCCGAATTGACAGTTTGAGTGAATTGACAATCCAGACTGCCCATTTGCCAACAGTTCGGTTCCGACCCAGATCCAGACCTGGAGTGACCATTCAGCACCGTTGATAGCCCTAGATGCAATAATGAAATGACCTAGATAATGATATTGGCCAACCTTATAATTTCAACCACCATATACCTTTCACCCCCAGCCACCAGCAGCCTACCACCAGCCACCCACCACTCACCACTAGCCACTTGCCATCTGCCACCTGCATTTTGGCTCCTACCACCTGTCACTCACAATCAACTTTGTGCTGGCCAAAATCTGGAATGGAGGAAGTCTCTGAATTGAGCACTGAGGAGCATATATAGATGGTCATACTCAAATGAGATTGGGTGTTTCTTGTGTCTTGAGGGTGTACATGGGAGTGTAGATCTATGTAGGCTGGGAGTGAATCATTGAGTGCAATTGTCAGTATAATGAAAAGTATGCTTGGGAGTATACCAGAGATTGTCTTGAAATTTGACTTGGCAGCATCCAATCTAGCAGCCAGAAAGTGTGGCCTTCAGGGCAATTGGGAGTATGTTTGAGACAGTGTCCAGAAGTGTACTTGAGAACATACTTGGAGATGTACTTGAAATCATACTCACAGATATACTGGTGAACTTCCTCTAAGGTGTACTTGAGAACTTACTATGTGGTGTACTTGAAATCTTGCTTCGAGGTGTACTTTAGAATGTACTCAAGGTGTACTTGAAAACATACTTGCAGGTGTACTGCAGAACATACTCAGAGGTATACTGGAGGACATACACACTGGTGTACTTAAGTACACACTCAGAGGTGTAAAGAAGAGTATACTCAGAGGTGTACATGGGAACATACTAGGAGGCGCACTTAGTGTTCGCAACGGGTCCAGGTAACCTGCTATTGGTTTAGCTTAAAACAGCAATAACAGATGAGTTTGGTTCTGAATACATCCAAAAACCCAACCCACTGTTTCAGGACGGAGTTGTAACCTACACTGGACTGCCATTATATTTTACTGTTCCTACAACTTTGCCTCCACTTTGGCTCCAATTAAATATCTGAGTTCTAATCATTCTGTAACATAATCAATACACAGGTTATGCAGTTTCAGCCGATCATTCACCTCTTGGTTTCGTATTTGCAACCCGACCAATATTCTCTGAATCACTGTGGAATGATGCGCAATTCGATACCATAATTCATGAGTTTTTGGTGGTAAAACCAGTTCTATTGCAATGGTCCAGCTTTTCGGGTGAGCATGTACTCTTAATATCAATCAGAGCATACTTGTAGTGTATATGGAGGTCTACTCAGAGTGTACTTGGGAGCATACTTGGTGTGTAGTTGGAAGCAGACTTAGATTATACTTGGGAGTATACTTCATCAGCAAAAACTAAATCTCCTTCAATAAATTTATTTAGTTTATTGTACCCACAAACTCAAAAAAATGAAATTGAGGTTTCCCTAAAATATGACATTGCATTACTGTTCCAGAGTGTTCTTCAGTCGTTGCGATGCTGGTTTCAAGCATCACGACCAGTGTACCCACTGTTGCAAATGTGACAAGGAGTACTTGACAAATGGTTCACACTTGCTTTGGCAATATCACAAATCATCTCTCGGCATACTCCTATGTTGCCCAATTCGATTTGTCCTCGCGATAATGATAGGACTCGCTGCATACATTTAATGACGCGTGTACGTCTTGTATTTAAAGCCCCTCATGGCTTAATTCAACCAATGATAGTTACGATGCAGAAGTGGTTCACAATATTTTATTTATTGATACAAGATGATCAGTCGCTTGCAGTCTGTGGCTGGAGGGTTATGCATCATCGCGATTATGATTTCACCCATTTGAGATCAGACTTCAGTAAACCATCAGTTGTGTTACATATACTACTATTATAATGTATCGATGAAACCTAGAATAAAATAGCACACAAATGAAATCCCAAATCCGATTACTGACACCATTCCTAACCTCCAAGCGACATCGCACCCTGTACAATCGTACTTCCATCGACTAATCCCGTATTGTCAACGCTGGTCATGTTGGTGATTCCGTTGCTGTTGCTATTGTTGTTGCTGCAGGGGACAGGCTGGCAGCTGCTGGGGATGGCAGACCCACCATAGGCCGAACAGCTGAGAATCGCAAACTACCTTTAGTAGCAGCAACAAAGCTGCTAAGACGATTAAAAGAATTGTCGGGTTTCTCTATCAGCTCCTCTGGGATGTAATCAATGAAGTTCTCATCAAAGCTGCTCTGAACTTTGTGAGGTTTTGCCATTACCGAGTCCATATCAGTTGAGTGGATCCTTCTGCGGATCATGCTGCGGATATTGTCTATCATTTTCAATTGAACCTCTGGCTAGGAAGAACAAAAATCTGCGTCGGACAACGAAATACATCTGTGCATGAATGATTAACCGTGTGATTAATGTGTCTCGTATCACACTTACGTTGTGCTCCACCTCATGGACCAATCACTGGTGGGACCCTAAACTTGCCTGTTTTCCAGGCAGACAGACAATGGTGGATGGCCATTGCAGTGAGGGCAATGAATGTTGGGTTGATTGTATCATTCAATAATCAATCTTTCATTCCCATTTGTTGTATGCCATAGAAGTCTGTCCGGTAAATAAGATCCACAATTTCAGTCAATGCAAATCGAAACTTGCACTTCTAAATTGATCGTCAAAACAACAATTAAACAAGAAGGGAACTTTGAACTTACATCTTGAACCTTTGTGGGGCATGTAGACCTGAGCTTGCCCAATAGCCAGGCTACCATTTTCCGGATCTCTGCAGTGGACTGTGTTCAAAATCTGTAAATAGAGTCGATTGAGGTCCTGCAGCCGTATACCATTGCTGCACGGAAGCAGGTAATCTTTCCAAGAGCCTGATGCGCAATGTCAGCAATGAAAACAATCGTTGAGATAGTTTATTTACCAATGAAAGGTAGGCACGTAGAGGGTCTGAGTTTCTCTGGGCTGGATCAATCCTGGTGATTTCCTCTTACCACCAACAATAAATCTCGGCAGTTTTCACTGCATTTGTGGCAAAAGACTTCACAAGCATCGTATAATTGGTAGCTATTGGCTTCACCCGTGCCATGACCATCGCCGGAATACCTAAAAGAATTGTCTCGGCGTTGTATTCTCTGCGGACAATGAGGCCTGTCACATTGTCAACAAAAGGCTCATATCACCACAGATTTCCAGCTTTCCATGCAACCAATTGCTCCCTGGCTTGGTTTGAATCCTTCTTCTAGTAAATGTATACATTGGCGGGCTGATTCAATCATTCAAACGCTAAATCAGATATCTTCTAGGATACCAGCGGTGCAGGCTTACATTCATCCTCCTCCTTCAAGATACTATACATCTCCCGATGCTCAGGATGAAGGGGTCGGACCAATGTAGAAGTTGATTTAGTTGCCGCCACTCGTTTTCCAAGTATTGATGTAAAGTAATCTTTTGATGGCCGCTTGCCCATTGCTTTCCAGGATGGTCGCCAAAGAGTCTTCTCGTCAGATTCTGATTTGGCATCTCAATGATCATTGTAATTTTCGGGTATCGGGCTGGAATCGTCATCAAGATCCTTGTCGTGGATTGATTGTCTGCTTCTTCTGGTGCTGGAATGAAGAGGAGGAGGAGAAGTGCAGCACCTTCTTGTCATGATGGAAAAAGACAGCAAGTGATAAGTACGAAAAATTAAACGTTTGAATAAAACAAATGTGAATGAATGCAGAGTAAATTAATTAAAGCGTTGTGTAAAGGAAAGAAAATGTTGGTATGATTAAAAGCATTGTCATGATGCGTCTTTTTATCCTTTCAACGATTCAAGGATCTTAGCTTGTCCCACCACCCACGCTTCTAACTCCTTTGATCGACAGGAACTCAGAACTAAAAATGGCAGGGGACAAGTAGGCCGCAGGGTTGTGGATTGGCTTCCTTTGATGAAAATCATTATCACAACAAGTTGTAAAGCGTTGGCGTTTCACTAATCATTCAGGCTATCATCTCCTGCGTAAAGATACCGAACTACCAATTACATGACAACCATACATGGCGTCCTATCGCCGCCACTATGGCATTCCCAAAAATAAATGTCTCGACAATTATTCGCAACATCGTGAACTCTCAACACAGCCCTTCATCCATGAATATGAATGATGTAATAATAAAATAAACAAAACACTAAAAAGAGACCCAAAACCTCACCAAAAAACTCCAAGTTATCACCCATCCGTCCACCCTCCAAAGTGCCAGAAAAATACCCACCCACAACACAAATCCTTGAACAACCATCCAGCCATTGCATTCCCTCCTCACAATGACTAATTTGCAGCTGAGTGGCTGCTTGTACGCTTTCTATTTGCGAAAGAGCCTGCAGCTGGAAGATTCAAAATCTGATCATACTTGCATTGCCAAGCCACATCCTCATCAGCAACAAGGCTTTGCTCGTAGTCAGCAAAGGGACCAAGAGCACCGTTTTGGATGACTTCAAGGTCTCGATGCTGTGTGATAATCGTCTCTTGCATCTACTGCTCAATCTTTTAGAAATCTGTTTTCGTCATCGGGAAGATTCTTGGATGTGGGTGCGGCGTCTCACCATCATGAGCCAATTCCTCCCCGCTATCGTCGATCATATCCTCAGCTGGATGTGGGAGGATGTCATCCAGAGGAACATAGCTACGACCACCACGCTTAGGCGTCTGGGCACCGGCTGTGCAGTTGGCTTGTTGGCCACGATAAACAATGCAAAAAAGTGTTGGGTTGCATAATTTCATAGCAGCCTTTATTCATCCAGCACCAGCAGTACTGTTATTGAACATTGGGGTAACATTACAGGCGTACGGACCACCATCAGCAGTAGACACCTCGAGGTAGCCCCAACGCTCTCGGATTTTCCAGCTGGGGTCTGGCAGCCCGGCGATTGCAGCATTCACGATTGACAAATTGGTTATATTAACGATTGATATAACTATCGGAAATATCGATTCATCATCCCCAGACCAGTGCCATGAGAATAGCTGAGTATTATTTTCACCCACCCTCTTCCCGGCAATGTCGGGATCCACCTAGATGATGGTAAAGCTAAATGGCTTGACATGGAAATCTGGCGATGCACTTTTATCGGCACAGACATGTGACCTGAGGTTTCTTCCTTGTGGTGTTCTCAATCTACCCATCATCAGGAAGAGGAAAAGAAGCAGCAGGGTGATGAAATACATACCAATGTTCACGAGTTTCCTCTTCTTAGTCGGGGTTTCTTTGAGCCTGTTCATCCTTCTGCGAAGGCCTACCTCCATAACTTGTCCAATGCTGCCTTGAGTTTCTGACCATCCAGGTTAGTCTTATCTACCATGGACCATATGCAAAGCGGCCTGGTAGACTCCAGATCACTGATTCGAGTAACGCAACAATCAATTATGAGATTCCATTGCTCGGGGCCATCGCCTTGCTTGTTGATGATGCTCATGGATTGAGCAATCTCCTAGATGCTCTCCCTCACTTTATGATCTATCCATTGTGTTGTCAAGCTACCCTTATCCTGCCACATCCCCATGGTTTCTGCTGCCCATTGGCTGACTCCAACACCAGCATTCTGGGCCACGATGCGGACTTGTAGAGTCAGCATCTGGATTGTATTAGCATCTGCGACGACTGATTTTGGCAACCAAAAGGTGTCACATTACTTTTTAGGTTCTCACTGGTGGTCAATAATTCAGAGGTGGATATCAAATACTTGTTACTCTGAACAAGCATCGGGAATGTTGAATATATCGTCAAGGGTGATGTAATGCAGTATCGGAGGTGAAGAGGGTGTGTTGAACGTTCTGGAGATTGTAAGTAAGGTGGGCAGGCAAGTCAAATATATATATGGGCTGGGAGGGTTGTCTTGATCCAGTGACATCATCTTCGCTGCAATTCAGCTTGGAGGCAATTTGCTTAGCATCATCTAAGCGCCCTGATTCATCGACTGAACGCGTAAGTTCATCACAGAGACAACTTAAAGCATGCTCTGCAGTCATATCTCACTTGTTTGTCCTTGCACTAGGTCTTGCACCCCACGATGACGTCGCTGGGTCGGTATCTAAGGAGTGTACACAGTTTATATACGGTATGAATTTAACATTATGTATCAACCATAAATCAGGCGATGGGCGTAGGAGGGTCGTGTGAGGGTGCAAAACAATCACCGTGACGAGCTAAATGCAGATGCAGTATGCCTTTCAATATCCAACGGATGTTGAAATTGAGAGAGTGATTAAATATTTTGCAAACGAGTGAAGGAGGATGACAGAAATACTACAACAGTAGTAGGACCCCTTTAGGGAAAAAGTAAATCGAGGTGTGGCTTTTTCCGAGGACAGGTGGCTTGTAACTATATGAGTACCTAAAAGACCGACAAGATACTTCTTAACGTTGTTGCGACATTTCATTCTGCTAACGAAACATGGAGCTGCGGTAACAGTGTCTTTACTGCTCGAAGACGTACTCCGACATTGGCCCTTACATCACTCACCGCCGTCGCGACCAGAAAGAATGGAGAGTATACATATCAGCTCAACAACTGCAAGATTGTAGTTTTGCGACCGAGCACGTTAGTATTCTACTCCCATTCGTTCATGAACCGCATCATGACCCTTTTCTTCACCCTTCCGAAGATGATTCCAGCGAGAATGTGTGTGTCTATCCAGAGCAACCTCCAGTTCGGACACGTATTTATGGTACTCCACACTGGGGCAACTGGACAGCGAGCAAACCTATTAGTAAACAGCATTTTGATATCTTCAATGAGGAAATTGATCTATGGTCACCGTTTACTTGCGAGGAAGAGTATCGATTAGTGCACTGGTGTGTCAAGTACAACTTGAGCAGAGCTGCTATCAACAAGCTTTTCAGGAACCCTATGATGGCAACCATCATCAACTTCACTTCGTCCCACACTGTATTGAAAACATTGAACAAAATGTCCTATGCGATGGGCATCGACTCTTGTATATCTGGCAAAGTGTATTATAATAGTTTGGCCAATCCAAACAACCTTCACAACACTGATTACACAAATTTCTTTTACCGCAATCCTGTTGAATTCATTGAGTTCCTCATGCATCAGCCTGTGTTCATGGAACATATGTCGTATACTCCAGCAAAGGTATTCAATGATGCTGAGGAACATATCCACTCAGAGGTGAAATAAAGCGACTGGTGGTGGAACCAGCAGGTACGTTAGTTGAATGTTGTCATAGCTACAATGATTTTGACTGCGTCATTAGCTACGGCAGCAGCTTGGAGCTATGATTGTCCCTTTATTCGGCAGTTCAGACCAGACACATCATACCAACTATTCCGGCGACAAGAAGAAATGGCCAGTATATTTCAGTCTTGAAAACATTGACTTGATGATTAAGTCAAAGCCTTCGAATCATGCAAGCATCCTTGTTGCCCTTCTTCCCATTGCTCCGTAATATCACTTTAAAGAACATGGAAAAGCAACGGCCGTGAAGAAACAACAAATCCAGATCTCGAGAGGTTTTAAGGAAGGTCTTCGAGCTTATTTTTCATTCTCTCTACAGCCTTCTCAATAATGAAAAGCTTGTGCTTTGTGCAGATGGTCGGATGGGGCAATGTTATCCTGTCATCTGTCCATGGACAGCGGACTACTCCAAAAACATTCACTTCCATTCAATCGAGCAGCCCCACAGGCCTGTGTAGGATGCACCAAAATCTTTGTTTGGAGAAGGCAATTCATCGTCGTGGCAATGAAGAGACTACCAGCTATACATCCAAAAGATGATACTCAGGCCTCAGGGAGATGAGACGAGACGGGAAGCAAGACAATATCTGGAATATCAAGCGATTGTAACGTCAGAAGGTATCTTCAGAAATATGAAATGCATCTCTCCGACGACTATTATCGTACCCAATAGTATTCTTCATACCATCTATCTCAGCATGCTTAAAAATTTGATGAATTGGGTAACATCCTTCCTCAAACAACAGTCCAGGATCAACAAATTCACCCAGCTCTGGGCGAGAATCCCTTGATATCCTGGCTGTGCTCGATTCAACAAGCCATATAGCCAGGTGACGCAATGGAGTGGTACGGAAATGAATGCACCCGGGCGTGTGATTGATTCAGTATTCGTGGCGACTCTTTTCAACCCTTCAGTGAGCGAAAGGATTCCCTTCACAGAAGCCCTGTTGTGCGTCAAGAACTTTGTATATTTTCACCTCATGGCACAGTACCAGTACCATACTGAGGCCCCAATCAAGTACATGGAGAATTCTCTGGAGGAGTTTCATCATCACAAGGATGTTTTCAGTCAATTCCACGCAAGTAAAGGTACACAGAAAGTCTCAGAAGCCTTGTAAATGCAGCTTGCTTTGGACAAACAGGAGGAACTGGAAAGTGACCCCACTTGGAACAATCTTTCTGCGGCTCAAAGTGTCATCGGGTTGATGAAGATAAACTGCAGCTCGAGGCAGAAATTGCACAACATCTTCTTGACGACTCGGATTTCATCTTTGTGAAGATGCATTCCCTGAACCACTTCTCTGACCATATCCGCCAGCTTGGCAACCTCTCAAATGTACGCTCGGAACTCCATGGAAATGCGTTGATGGATCTTAAACAAGGGTAGCGACAATCGAATCATCATGAGGCTGACTTCCAGACTTTGGGAATGAAAACCCGAAAGGAGGTGTTTCAGTATCAAGAGCTTAATCCAAATGCTGCAACACAATGTTGTGACGATGATTTGCCTCTAATGAAAGTGTCAATCAAGCAAATGATGAAAAATCCACAACCAGAAATCAAGACCCTTGATGACTTGGCCGGGCGGTGTGCATTACCAAAAGGGGAGCTACAGAATCACATTTCTTGGTGTTTCAAGAGATTTGCCGACTTCACAGACTATGTCGATCATGATCTGTGGTTCAGTCGTCTCAACAATGCAAATTACATTCGGTACAACACAGTAGCAATTCCGAAGATGTCTTTTCAATACGACGAGCAAGCAGTTCATGCGGTTTGTTGCACTGTGTCCACAAGGTGGAGAAAGCATAAGCCACCAAGAAATGTTACAATACTTCTCTGGATGTGGACGAGTCCAGATAGCCACTTTAAGTCGACTGCAGGATGCATTCCTGTACGGTTGAAATTTCTTTTCGTCATCGAGGATGCTGAATTGAACGTTAAAGGGCTTCTTGCATTGGTTCAGACATTTGCAACAGGGCCAATACATCAGACTGCTAGTATGGTGATTGTCAAGGAGAGGCATCAATCCATGATGCAATCCTTGCACGATGGAAGCCACTGTCATAATCCTCTCTGCAGCATCGGAACCACTTATATTGTCGGTAGAAGTGCGATCCATGGAGCTGTACACGTTCATCCGCTGATGCCGCGGCCCGATAGCTTGTGGTGGTACTTCGGCAACACGATTGACTTGGCTGCTTTCAATTTGTTGTACATGTAGATTATTTGACTCGATGCTTGAAGTAATTGTTGCAGCGATATATACAAATCTGACATGTGTTTACTCTGGGTGTTTTAATTTTTGTAATGGGAGTTGTGGAAGCTTGTATATAATCGATGTCGCAAGGGATTAAATAGTTAAGAATATTCTTGATATCAATGGAACAGTTCAAAAAACTGTCGAAACAATTAAAATCTAGAGTACCAACATGAAAGAAACAAGTGCAATAAATTAGCTTAGATGACTACACACGTTTTGAGATGTCACAACAACGCGATCACATCATTGAATGCTTCGAAGCATGCTGGAAGATTGCCAATAAGTTGCTAGGATTACTTTTGGAGAACGTGGAGTAGGATTGGTGCATGGGGCGCATTTTCGGAATACAATTTCACTTTTTGCTGATGTTGCAGTGTACTTGGGAGTGTACTTCGAGTTAGCTTGATAGCATACTACAAGTGTAATGCAAGCATAGTCAGAGTGTACTTCTGAGCATACTGGGAGCATGATCAGATACATACTGGGAATGTAATTAGGAGTATACTGGAAGTGTTGTTGGGAGTATACGTCAAGTGTACTTGAAAGCATCTTGAGAGTAAGCTTCAGAGGGCAAGTCAAGCAGAATGGGAGTGTACAATGGAGTGCAATCAGGAGTGCACTTCAGAGCATCCATTGGAGCAAGTAATACAGTGCATTAGATAATGTTGTTGCATGCAGCATGATGTACAGTATCAGACATGCATAATCACATGTGTATCAGAGTAATCTAGTTAATGCACAGGTCCTCAGAACCTCATAGTGCCATACATCAAATGTGCTATGGATTTCCATCACAAAAACAGCTTCTCTGTGAGTTATGAATCATATAAGGTGATTTGTTCTGGTGAAGAGATAGCATGAGGAGGAATATAAGGGGGGAAATCCCTCATATATATTGGTAATATTCTGGACATAGAGGTCACAATGGAGCATGGACACGGGAGAGAAAGAGTTGGTAGTCAACCCCCAATAGTTACCAGGTCTGGAGGTCATGTGGGTCAATAATTGCCACCCTCAGATGGTCAGTTTCCCGGTCATGGGCGGTCACCCGGTAAAATATGTTACTCAGATGCAAACACCGCTTGCGAAGGGCTCATCGTACATATGATAGGAACATTCGCTCCATTGTCGCTGGAAGCTAGATGTGTGGCTCATTATTTAAAGCTTTGGTGCTACTCTTTACCTGATGTTTACCTCGCATTACATACAACTTAACTCCTTCGGGCTCCAGATCCATGTCTTCCTCCCCAATATCCACTCGAGTTCGACCCTCACATACCATGCCGCAGTCCTCCAGGAGATCGAGGAACCGATCCTCGCTCACATGTCTCTTCTTATGGGCAACAACTAGGATGGAATCATCCTGGACAACCTTTGCAACCACGGACACCAATGATGGCGCAGCATCGGAATTGTACATGCAGTCCGCAATAACTACTACATCAAAATGCTGTGAGGATATATCCACTGGTAATTCGCTTTCCCAGTCCAACACACGGAACGCTACATCTTTTTGGTCTCCTATGTTTTTACGAATGATATCCGTAGCTACTGCTAAGTCTGTCAATGTAATATGGCAATTGCTGTGCAACCGCGCCAAAGCCAGGCCGACAATCCCACAACTACAGTTAGGAACGCATATGATGTGAGCTTCTACCTGTGATCATGATTATAGGTGAGCGAGAATGCCTTACCCACTGCCGAGTTCCAAAACATTCAGGTATCGGTTGCCTTGCAGAAGCTCGTCAAGCTTGGCAAGAGACCCTCGTTCAGTATATGAAAGCACTCTAGTAAGATACGTTGATAATGCTATACCGCCGTCCTATATCAACGAGACACGCTGTTAGACAACAGGAGTTATATATGCAATTTAGAAGGCATTTTACCCAAATATGCCTCGCAATGCTGTCCCTAGTTTCCTCCCATATGGTAAAATATGCTTCGCAGCCAATGTCTAACCTGCGCTCCACCAAGAATTCGGTCCTAGTTTCATGACTGAGACCAAAAGGAGGACTCCAAACAGATAGAACAGTAGTCTTCGGTTCCAGGAATAGCTGATCCGCGGCCACATCATCAGTAGAAACCTGAAGAATCATGGGTTCACAATAGCTGGCTCGATCCACGGTAATGTTGATTTTGAGAGTCCGCATACCACTCTTCCACAAAAATTCCTTGCGGAATATTTCCACTCCGTTACAATGTCGTACAATCCCTATTATTGGGCTATCCCTAACCATGAATGACTCGCCTAAATCAGAACATACAGTTATCAAGGTAGATATTATGCCATCACTGTGCTTACCCGCCTTGAAGCGGGGCGATTTGAGGAATCGGATATATTGCATCAGCGCAAGCTTCTTTGGGAACTGAAGTTATGATACGTTGATAACTGATGTTGGAAATCGAATGCTGTGGCGGAGTCAAAGCGATAATTCTAGATTGGTAGCCGGGTGAAAACCCCCATTGGAGTAAGCAGTCTTGGCTCGAGTAATCGTTTGTGAAGCGTTCGGTGAATTGGTCTATAATCAAATGTTTTTGGTGTGTTTAGTCTTGATTCCGAGACTATCATTTAGTCAAAGTCTAGGGGAGTCCCTGAGGGGTAGAAGCTACAGCAAATGAAAGAATCAGATGATAATGAAATAAATGCAGATTTTGAATTTGAAATAAAAGTATGATTACTGTACCATAAAACCTGCATTTAGTAATGGCAAATTTGTGCTGCATAAATGATAGATACTCTGTAAATATGTGCATCAGTTCAACTTGTAGGGTATTTCAGAATTTATAAGAATCCAAACTGTATTAAATATGGGATGAATTTTGCAGCAATATAGTACTAAAAATACAACGAAATGTTCCACTAATAATACATTGAATCGCATTAATCTCAAATTCAATACAATACTCATTGAGAGCAATATAGCAGTCATACTACTGACGTCATGGAAGAATATCTGTTTTGATGTCTATGTATTTCTATACATCTCTTTTTATACAATTGGGTATCTAACATATGCATCCAGTATCTATTGTAGCTAATTTGACTGCAGACATATTTTTCAAAGCTGCTTATACTGGGACTTCATCAGCAAAACATAATTTATTTGCTGCGAGCCTCCAGAAGTGTATGAGAGAAGGTGGAGGGTAAATCAGAAAGAGTCAAATTCAGCTGAAAATTGGATTGTGGAATGGCATTCCAGCTGGCTTTTGAAGTAACTTAAACCTCCAATGACTGGTACCAGAACACTGCGGAAGATATTGTGGTAAGTTTGGAAGTGTTACAGCAGGAGACAGAACTTTGGAATTACCAGGGAGTGTCCCCCAATCAATGGAGGAATCTCACACACACTCTAAAAGATGTCGGATCATCTGGATGTTTCTTTCAATAACTGCCAGCATTTGGAGGAACTCTCTGAATGTACACAGGCAATGGACTGCACCCCTTAAGGAATATAATGCATGGATTATTGTTCTTAATCTTCTCTATATCAGCATTACTTTACAATAATCCATATTGAATCTAATATTGTTATGATTATTCCATTTTTGACATGGCTTTTTGCTGGGATCAAAGAAAATGGTAAGTGAAGCAACAATTACAGCAGGCACACCACAGTTATAGCTTGTCCAAGTATTAAAATGAAATCAATTAAACATAGTGTTGATGTCATCGACTGTATCACCCATTTCATCAGTGTCAATGAAACCAGCAAGAATACAATTTTGCAATGCAGCAAAGAAGCTGCTGATACTGGTTGTGTTAGCTGATGATTCATGCCTGGTGTCACAGTTGAAAGAAAGACAGAGATACTTTGGAATTATGATGGGAATTCAGGGGTGGTGTGGAAGGAATTGTGTTACAGAAAGGCAAAGACATTGGGAGACACGGAGGATACGGCAAGATGGTGGTGGTATAGTTTGGTATGATAAGAAAGTAGTCTGAGGTGTTGCGATATCGGGCAATGTCGCATGGTTATAACGATAAGGAGATGTGTTCGCGGTGTATGAGATCATGGGATGAGATTCAGATGTGATATCGGAGCATGAGGAATGGTTCGACGGTGGCAGACAAATTGTATATGAAGAAAGTGTTGTTGGTGTTGGAGGATTTCCTTTGCTTCTCTCTTTACTCATTCTCTTGTATAGCAAAGCAAGTAACGACTCTGGAATAGCTTCAACCTTTGCCTTGTTTTGATTTCCTCGATACGAACTTCGAGCACTTCTTGTCTTGTTCCCAATCTCAAATTCTTGTTACCAATATCGCCTACCTCTAACTCTGCCCCTTACACCTGGTGGGTGGGTGGGTGAAATTGCATTTAAATGTAATTTGGCTCGCATTTTGATATCTCACAAAGATGTAATGAGATGCGACTATGCTGTAAATCTAATTGGAGTTTCGAAGGGAGTATGATAACTTACCATAAACAATGGGAGCAACAACCAGGAAATGAGAAGTGCAATAATATGGAATACTGTGTGAAAACAGGGAGTATGCAGAATGGGAAGAAGATAGGGCAAATAATCTAAAAGACAGTAAAGAAACTCTGAAGAGTGTAGACATGAATGGAGGAGTACATATCACAGCACCGGAGTATCTGTTGCAGTACCTGCATCAGGCAACAGTAAATTGGTTCAGAAGCCAGATGCACACATTGTGAATACTCTGGTGGACCTCACCAGTACTCCTAAGTAATTCCAGATACTCCCAGTCCCCCCCGGAGTGAAGCAATGCACTATCAGACTCTCCAAGAGCAATCCCAGGTGACTTTGAAACTACATCCAGTTATGGAGGAATATTAAGGATGCTATGATACTTGACATTTAGGATAGCCACATGTTGGTGTAGCTGAAATCTCTGTGCAGGTCTGCAGGAGACTTTGAAAGCAGCTGTGGCCTCTGGGTAGCTCTGCAGGAGACTTTAAACTTCATACCATATTCTCACAGCAGAGGCTCTTAGGGTTCCATAACCACAAAGTATTTTGTGTATTATATTAATCTTTATTAGAGTTATATTTGCTATATCATCATATAGTACATAATATGTATCTAAGTGATTCTGGATATATGGAACTGGTCAATCTGGCTGCGGACAGTACAAGAGTGTGTCGGAGGAGCACCTGGAAACTCCAATTGACAATATTTGAAGATGGACTTGGAGGCTGTTATCAAATGAGTTTAGAGGTGTACTTGGAAGCTGTAATTATATAATCTTGGAAGCTGTAATCAAGTCAGTTTGGAGAGATACTTGAAAGCCATGATCATGCAAACTACAATACTGTAATTGAGGGAGACTGGAGATACACTTGGAGGCTGAGATCAAGCAACAATGGTAATGCACTTGGAGGCCAAGATCAATTGTACACAGAGATATACCTGGCGGCCATGATTGAATCAGTTTGAAAATGCACTTGTAGACTACGATCCACCGAGACTGGAAGAGTGCTTGAAGGTGGTTCTACAGAAGCAAGTACAGTAGAAGGGAGGCAGGACAAGAGACGAGACTGAATTTATTGAGCAACTCCTAATGGTGGGAACATAGCAAGTTCAGTACATCTAGGTCCACCAATACATGAGAACTGAGAGCTTGGGAGTGGCAGACAGTTGTTCTAGTAATGATATAGTAGTTGGTGAAGGTAGTACTTGGTGTATGCAGTACTCTGAGTATGCAGTACTCAGTGTATACAGTACTTGGTGTATATGCTACTTTGTGTATACAGTACTTGGTGTATGTAGTACTCAGTGTATGGAGTACTTAGTGTACACAGTACTCGGTATATATACCACTCGGTGCATGCAGTACTCCTTATATGCAGCATTCGGAATATGGGGTACTGGGTGCGGCGTCATGATTATGGAATGGAAAGATAGTGATCGATTACCTAACTTTGTGTCATTAGATGATCGCAGTGTGGTGTTAGAAATGGGTCTGGGTAACCAACCAGCGGTTCTGATTTGAACTGCAAAAACTGGTCGGTTCGATGCCAGACCGGTCACAAAGCCCAACCCACATCAGGAATACCTTCCATGCAACCATAACGGAGATAATATATTTCTGTTAACAATGTGTTACTGTTGGTTTCTGTAGTTTACGGCGGCCAACTATGCATATTGACGATTTTGATAAATCTTATGGGAATGCTACACGAGAGTTACCGTGTATAATATCCAACTCCAGAAAGACACATATTTATTATACTGCACGCGTTCTATCAACTCCCTTTTTTCAATAGTCATTTTCACCCCCATTACCATCACCACCATTACCATCACCACCATTACCATTACCCCCATTACTATTACCACCATCAGTTATTTTATTCTTAGATTATTTCCCTATTAACTGTATGTGATATACCCCTGCCCATTGTTTGCGAAGCTGAATTCGCTGCTATCAGCTTACTCCAAGTGAAGCCTAATCAACTGCTAGCAGCTTGCTTCAAGCGAAGCCAGATCTACTGCTACCAGCTTACTTCTAGCAATGCCAGTTTCACCCGTACTAGCAAAGCAGGATCCATCGCTAACAGCTTGCTCCCAGCGAAGTCAGATTGCCAGAGAGGTAAGTTGCTCCCAGCCAAGCCAGTTCCACCCCCACCAACGAAGCCAAATCAACCACTACAAGCTTGTTCCTAGCGAAGTCAGATTGTCCCAGAGGTAAGATGCTCCCAGCAAAGCCACATCAGCAAAATGTAATTTAGTCGCTGGGAGCCTCCAGGAGTGTCTGTGAGGGTGTGGAGTGTAAACTTAGATGGGTCAATTTCAGGAGAGTATCAGACCATAGGAGGGCATTCCGGCCTTCAGAGTAACTGGGAGCGCCAACGACAACCCTGAGAGTGCTGACGACAAGCCTGTGAGTACCTGGGAGCGCCGGCGACAAACCTGGGAGCGCCAGCAACAAACCTGGGAGCGCTGGCAACAAACCTGGGAGCGCTGGCAACAAACCTGGGAGTGCCGGCAACAAACCTGGAAGCGCCGGCCACTTGCCTGGGAGCACTTCTAATCACAGTAGAGCAGTCTGGGAAGAACAACATCTTCTTCGGGAACCCTGCTGGTGCGCGTGCAAATCATAGCTACTACTTATTGTTCAACGATTGTTAAAACTAATGTATTCAGTTTGTATTCTCATCTATGTATCTATGTATCTATATAGCTACCCATGTACATACGGTAAATCTGGACTGGCTGCAGGCGGTGCTTGAGAGCAATTTGAGGCGGGCCTGAAAATGACGATCGAGTGAACTCAGAGATACACTCCGAGGCCGTGATCGAGCTAGTTTGGAGATGCACTTGGAGGTAGTAATCGACCGTATTTGCACAGACACTTGGAGGCCGTGATCGAGTGAATTTAGAGATGCACTCTGATATCGCGATCGAGGGAGTTTGTAGATGCACTTGGAGGCCGTTATCGAGCGAGTTTGGAGATGCACTTGGAGGCCGTCATCGAGCGGGTTTGGAGATGCACTTGGAGGCTGTAATCGAGCGAGTTTGGAGATGCACTTGAAGGGAATGATTGTGCGAACTTGGAGGCTGTAATCGAGCGAATTTGGAGATACACTTGGAGGCCATGATTGAGTGAGTTTGGAGATGCACCTTGGAGATTGGACAAGTACTTAGAGCGGGTCGATGGACGGCGCGTGGGGTGCTGAGTCTCTGTTCATCAATTAGTTGACTCGAAAACGTGGGAATGTGACAAGGTGACTTTATTTTTGAGCTCTCATTGCGAGCTAGCTGATGGCGGTCGATGATGTAAGGAGGCACACCGGAAGCTGAAGCTACATTCAGGGGTCAACTCGGAATCATGAGAATGAAAGGAAGACAAACAATCTTCGGTGGATGCTATACTCGGTGTATCCTGTACTCGGTGCATGTTGTACTCGATGTATGCTGTACTCGGTGTCAACTCATGATCATGGTATGGAGAGATAGAGAGGGATGACTTAACTTTGACTTCTGCGATGATGGTAGAGTTGTGGACGAGAAAGAGAGAGATGGTGGATGAAGATGAGAACGATGTGGATACGAGCAGATATGACAAATCAGGGGTACAACTTGCCTGATTGGGTTCAGAAGACCTCGTTTCAGTGTAATTACACGCCAGATTGGGACTTGTACCTGCCATAGTGGGGATGGTAAATTGACTCGCACAGGAAATTCTCTACGTCGCAGTTTCTCATGATGATTGGCCCCTTCTCTCTTTTTCTCGTTCTCAACTCTACAATCACCTAAGAACACGAAGGTAAGTCATCCTTCTCTATCTCTCCATGCCATGATGATGAGTTAACACCGAGTACAGCATATACCGAGTACAGCACACACTGAGTACTGCAAACACCGCGTACTGCATCATCTCATGATTGACTGTCTCCCGCTCCCAGCCAGTATCTTAGCTCTCAGCGGACCATGTTGTATTCAATTCTCTACATTCCCACGATTACAAGTTAACCTATGAATAGAGTCTCAAGTGCCGTCACACCTCCCTCCAGATCTACCGCCACCAGATCGAACACCTCCAAGTACTCCTCCAATCTCGATCGATCATGGCTTCCAAGTGTATCTCCAAACTCACTCGATCACAGCCTCCAAGTGCATCTCTGAGGTACACGATCTCGGCCTCCAAGTGCATCTCCAAACTCTCTCGATCACAGCCTCCAAGTGTATCTCTGAGTTCAACTTGATCTCGGACTCCAAGTGCATCTGAGTTACTCGATCTCAGCCTCCAAATGAATCTCCAAACTCGCTCAATCACGGCCTCCAAGTGCATCTCTGAGTTACTTGATTACGGCCTCTCAGTGCTTCTCCAAACTCGCTTGATCACGACCTCAAAGTGCATCTCTGAGTTTAACTTGATCTCGGCCTCCAACTGCATCTCCAAACTTGCTCTATCATGGCCTCCAAGTGCATCTCTGAGTTACTTGATCTCGGCCTCCAAATGCATCTCCAAACACGCTCGATCACGGCCTTGAAATGCATCTCTGAGGTACACGATCTCAGCCTCCAAGTGCATCTCCAAACTCGCTTGATCACGGCCTCCAAGTGCATCTCTGAGTTCAACTCAATCTCGGCCTCCAAGTGCATCTCCAAACTTGCTCTATCCCGGCCTCTAAGTGCATCTCTGAGTTACTCGATCTCGCCCTCCAAATGCATCTCCAAACTCGCTTGATCACCACCTCCAAGTGCATCTCTGAGTTCAACTCGATTTCGGCCTCGAAGTGCATCTTCAAACTCACTTCATCGCAGCCTCCAAGTACATTTCCCAGTTCACACGATCACAGCCTACAAGTGCATCTCTAAGTTCTCTCAATCAGCGTCTCCAGGTGCTCCTGCGATTACACTGCAGTACCGTCTGCAGCCAGATTGGCCATATGTATATATGTAGAGAGACTTAGAAAGATAATACATGCCATATTATGATGTTGCGAATCTTGTGACTCTAACAAAGACGAATCTGATACACGAAATGCCATGTGGTTATGGAATCCTAAGAACCACTGCTGTGAGAAATACTGCACTAAGTCTCCCGCAGGGCTGCACAGCAGTCTCAAACTCCTCTCCAAGTCACACCTGCTCCAAAATTTGACCATCCTACAAGTCAAATCTTGTAGCATCTTGAATGCATCTCCATAACTGCAGGTGCTTTCAGGAGCACCTGAGAATGCTCTTTCAGAGTCTGAGAACACTTCCCTTAGCTCCAGGGGGGCCTGGGAGCATCTGGAATCACTTGGGAGTACCGGTGAGGTCTACCGGGGTGTCTGGGAGGTTTGCATGTGGCTTCCGGACCGATTTACATTTTGCTGATGCAGTTTCACCTGTACCAGTGAAGTCAGATGCACCACTGCCAGCATGCCCCCAGCAAATCCAGTTTCACCCGTACCAGAGAAGCCATATCCACTGCTACCAGCGTACCCCCAGCAAAGTCAGATTGTCAGAGAGGTAAGTTGCTCCCAGCAAAGCCAGTTTCACCCCTACCAGCAAAGTCAGATCCACCACAATCAGCAAAGCTGGATCCACCACTACCAGCATGCTCCCAGTAAAGCCAGTTTCACCCCTACCAGCAAAGCCAGATCCACCACTACCACCATGCCCCCAGCGAATACAGTTTCACCCCAACCAGCAAAGCCAGATCCACTGCTACCAGCTGGCCTGCAGCAAATTCAGAGTGTCAGCAGTAAGCTGCTCCCAGGGAAGCCAGTTCTACCCCTACCAGTGAAGCCAGATCCACCACTACCAGCATGCCCACAGCAAATCCAGGTTCACCCCTACCAGCGAAGCCAGATCCACCATTACCAGCGAAGCCAGTTTCACCTGTACCAGTGAAGTCAGATGCACCACTGCCAGCATGCCCCCAGCGAATCCAGTTTCACCCGTTCCAGAGAAGCCATATCCACTGCTACCAGCGTACCCCCAGCAAAGTCAGATTGTCAGAGAGGTAAGTTGCTCCCAGCAAAGCCAGTTTCACCCTTACCAGAGAAGCCTGTTTCACTTGACCAGTGAAGCCGGATCTACCTGCACCAGCTTGGTCCCAGTGATGCCTGTTTCACCCTTACCAGCGATGCTGCTACCAGCTTGCTCCCAGCAAAGCGAGATTGTCCAACAGATGAGAGTGAGCATGTCAGCGCAGTGAGACCATGCATGACAGAACTTTAAATGTGACATTTTGAGAGTTGCATGAGCAAGATTATCAGTTGTGAATGTGAGGTTTGAGGGAGTGAGCTTGTCAGAGTTGTGTAAGCCAGCCTGCCAGAGTTGTGGGAGTGTGCAAGCCAGAGTTGTGGGAGCGAGCTTGTCAGAGTTGTGGGAGTGAGCTAGCCAGAGTTGTGGGAGCGAGCTTGTCAGAGTTGTGGGAGTGAGCTTGGCAGAGTTGTTGGAGGAAGCTTTTCAGAGGTGTGGGAGCAAGCTTGTTCAAGTTGTGGGAGCGAGCTTGGCAGAGTTGTTGGAGCAAGCTTGTTAGAGTTGTGGGAGCGAGCTTGTCAGAGTTGTGGGAATGAGCTTGGCTGTGTTGTTGGAGTAAGCTTTTCAGAGGTGTGGGAGCAAGCTTGTTCAAGTTGTGGGAGTGAGCTTGGCAGAGTTGTTGGAGCAAGCTGGTTAGAGTTGTAAGAGTGAGGATGTCAAAGTTTCACCTGGAAAAATGACCTTACGTGACGCCTAACTCATTGAGAAGCAGATTTTGGGTGGGTGATCCATAGCATCTTTGACGGGTGGTACGATAAGGTCCTATGGACCTGCGCATTGACTTGATTACTATGATACGCATGCAATCATGTGCGCTTGATACTATACATCATGCTGCATTCAACAAACTTGAAACCAAACTGCCGAATATACTTCTTTGCACGCTCACAAGTACGCTCTGAAGTACACTCCTGATTGCATCCGACTGTACACTCCCAGCCTGCTTGACTTACACTCTCAAGATGGTCCTAAGTGAACTCCAAGTACACTCCCAAGTACTCCTCCAAGTACGTTCCCAAGTTCACTCCTGGGCATGCTCTTCAAGATGCTCCCAATTACACTTGATGGCACACTCCCAGCCTGCTTGACTATACGCTCCCAAGGAGCGCTATCAAGACTCTCTCAATCACACTTCCAAGCACGCTCTCATGTAAACTTCCAATTCCACTCGATGATACACTCCCACCCTGCTTGACTATACACTCTGAAGTAAGCTCTCAAGACACTCCCAAGAACACCTCCTAGTATCCACCCAACTACACCTCCAAGTCGCTCGCCTGTACACTCTCAAGAGGGAAGACACTTCCAATCTCACTTGACTATATGCTCCAATGTACTCTTCTCCATCCTCAATCCAGACACTTGCTGAGTTGTAGAAGCCACGCACTGGGAGGCAGGTGGCAGGTGGACGGTGGCACGTGGTGGGTGGGGGTGGCAGAACTTATGACATCAGTCAATATTATAGTCTGAACCTTATCTTCAGCATGCCCACTGTGACGAGATCTCTGGATGCCTCATGGTCATGGTGTTGACAATTGCAGCATTAGATACTGCAGGAAAGGTAGACCATTGGATCTTGGGGAGGGCAGATTACCGACTCAGATTGTCCAGGGAAATATGCTACCTGCTTTCCACGGATTGAGGGTGTATGTGTGCACATTTGGTCCTGGGCTGATGGTGGGAATGGTGACGATGGCAATGCTGATAATGGCAATGGTGATGATGGCGATGGTGATGGTGTTGGTGATTGTAATCATAGTACCAGAAGAACTTAGACAAGTAGGTTGGCTACGTCAATGTTAGCATCAAAGCTTCTACAGACTTAGAGCCTTCTATTAGCCAAAGCTTCCAAAGACTTGGAGCCTTCCATTAGCCAAAGCTTCCACAAACTCCATGTTTGTCATCGGCCCAAAGCTTCCAGTGCAAAACTCTACTCCTTCTGAAGCCCGGCTCTCTCAATCAGGCTTTCAATTAGGCTCTACAGCAGGCTATCAATCGCCAGCGGGTTCTCATGCAGACTCGCAGTGATAGTGTGTACAGTACCGATATAACAGCAGGCTGTAAAGACAAGTGTAGGTCCATCTCTGGCCGGCAGCCATATATAGTTCCATAGCCCCATGTGCCCATCTCTATGAATCGACTATAGATGACTATAGGCTACGCATCGTGCAGGGGTCTACAGGAAGTTTGCTATGAGCTGCCTGTGTGCACTTGTGCACATTGCACAGCCTATAGTTGATTTGCACTTTTGCTGATGTGTTGGAGTAAGCTTGTCAGAGTCATGGGAGTCAGAGTTGACCAAGTGGGCATGTTACAGATATAAGCGTCCAGGTTAATGATTCAACAAAAGTTGTGACAGTAGCAAATAAATGAATCATTGTAATGACTATGTAGTATAATCCATGAATTGCAGTATGTACTACATGCACTACAGTTGAATGATGGTAAGAATACAGTTGTGTTATTGGTAAATTACAGGTGTACTATAAGCAAATTAGAGGTGAGTTATCGGGGTTACTGATAATCGCTCTGGGGTAGTTTGTATTATTTGGTGTTATAGGTGTGATGGGAGGTTACAGCAGCCCATACGGCTTACAGTAGAATACCCGTAACAAAATAACATTTTCCAGATGCACTGCTTCTTGGTGGGCCAAACCTGGAGCTGTACCCGTCAACCAGCAGATTTTGCCAGATATGGCTGCACTCATCGGTTCCAATCAACGGTTCCTGTAATCGGGTTTTTCTATTTACGGTCGTGCTGAGATATCCTACTGTTAATTGTAACATGTTGACTTTGGCACATCATTGTCCTTTTTAATGTTTTCGCTGCCTGTATATTCAAGAAATAGAGACATGCACTCCCCTCCCAATCCTGAAAATATTAGACAACGGAGAGTCAAGGATTTTTGTCCTGCATCTCAGGTCATCTGAGTGGTTATTGGCTTCAGATATTTCAAAATAAGGTATAGACCACCTTCATACTCAAAACAGGAGGAAACACACACTTTGGCTGGGGTCGGCAACGGTTCCAGAATGTTGTATTGGGTCCCAGTTTGGGTAGGAACTGAACCGTTCAATGGGGCAGCAAGCGTGTCACTTTCTCTTTTGCATTGAAAGACGGCCAATATCTCATTTATGATAGTCTGAATCCAATCTCCACCTAGAGAACACATGATACAAGAGCAATAATTATTGACACACGGTTGACTATCATGTTCAGGATGGGGCAGGGAGCGTGTCTCTGTTCTTTTTAGTTCTAAAGGGAGCCGATTAATCCGAAAAGGACAATGGCGTACCAAAGTCAATATTTTGCAATCAGTAGGACGATATCTAAATGCAACCATAAATAGAGAACCCCGAAACACAGAACCAGAGATTGGAACCGACTATTCTAGCCAAACCAGGCAAAATCCGTGGGTTGACAGGTACGGGTCAGGGTTAGGTCCGGCAGTACGCTGCGGGTCGGGTGTTTGGACGGTTCAGGAACCAGACCAAAGCGTTTTTGCGGTCCGGGCCCGTTGCTAACACTACTCACCGCGCTGCATGTCCTCCTCACTCTCTCATTCATGATTGTCATTGGCATCGCTAGGACGCCTCCTTCCACCGCTCGGCGCTACAGGATTCTCCCAATTCCCATCATCATCATCCAGGTTGATTATCTCATCCCAATTCAGTGGTCTAACGGCCAGGACGTCGCCTGGCTTGTACTGCTGGCAGCTTGTTGGCTCAATCTCTACCCTCAGATCATTGCTACTGTACCAAGAGAAACGCTCACCAGTGCATTTATCCTCCCCTGAGCTGGTTGTCTGTGGATTGGAGTGATCGACTGAATCCCCGAAAGTGCTGGAGTTGCCCCACCTCCAATTGTTCCTTTGGTCGCAAATTTTGTCAAAAATTTGCCTCATATATAAGTGGAAAGCTACCCACCACTCCCGAAAAGGCGAACTCCCATCAGCAAAAGCTACATCTCCTACATTAAATTTATTTAGTGTATTGTACCCACAAACTCAAAAAAATTTAATTAAGGTTTCCCTCAAATATGGCATTGCTGTACTGTTCCAGAGTGTTCTTTGAGTCGATGCAATGCTGTTTTCAAGCGTCACAACCAGTGTACCCACTGTTGCGAATATCACAACGAGCACTTGACGAACGGTTAACACTTCCTTTGGCAATACCACTAATCATCTCTCGGCATACTCCTACTTCGCCGAATTGGATTAGTCCTCGGGATGATGATAGTACTTGCTCCATACGTTTAATGAAGTGTGTAGTTCTTGTTTTTGAAGACCCTCATGGCTTAATTTGACCAATGATAGTTACCATGCAGAAGTGGTTTATGATATTTAATTTGTTGATACAAGAACGTCAGTAGCTTGCAGTTTGTTGCGGGAGGGTTATGCATCATCGCGATTATGATTTCACCCACTTGAGATCAGACTTCAGTAAATCATCAGTTCTATTACATATACCACTATTATGATATATCAACAAAACCTAGAATAAAATAGCACACAAAGGAAATCCTTAATCTGATCACTGACACCATTCATAACCTCCAAGCGAGATTGCACCCTCTACAATCGTACTTCCATCGACAAATCCCGTGTTCTCAACACTGGTCATGTTGGTGATGTCGTTACTGTTGCTGTTGCTGTCGCTGCAGGGGATGGACTGGCTGCTGCTGGCGATGGCAGACCCATCCATAGGCAGATCAGCTGACAATAGCACACTGGCTTCTGTAGCAGCAACAAAGATGCTGAGATGATTAAATGAATTGTTGGGCTGCTCTATCAGCTCCTCCGGGATATTCTCAAGGAGGTCCTCATTACAGTTGCCCTGATCGTTGAGAGGTTGTGGCATTGCTGGGTCCATACCAGTTGTGTGGATCCTTTGGCAAATCATACTGCGGATACTGTCTATCTTTCTGGCTTGAACCTCTGGCGAGGAGGTACAACAATCTGCATTGAGACAACGAACTACATCTGTGCATGTAGTATTGACTGCGTGATTAATGTTTCTTGTATTGTACTTACGTTGTGCTCCACATCCTGGACCAAACTGTGGCAGGACTCTAAACTCACCTGTGTGCTAGGCCGACAGACAATGGTGGATGGCCATTGTGGTGAGGGCAATGAATGTTGGGTTGATTATATCAATCAATGATCTATCTTTCATTCCCATTCGTCATGTCATAGAAGTATGTCTGATGAATAAGATCAACAATTTCAGTTGCTGCAAATCGAAGCTTGCACTCCTAAATTGATCGTCAAGACAACGATTAAACATGAAGGATACTTTGAACTTACCTCATAAACGTTTGTGGGGCATGTGAACCTGTTCTTGGCCAATAGCCAGGCTACCATTGTCCGGTTTGCTGTAGGTGACTGGGTTTGAAATCCGTAAATACGGTTAATTGAGGTCATGCAGCGGTATACTATTGCTGAATGAGTGCAAGAAATCTTTGCGAGAGCCTGATGCACAATGTGAGCGATGAAACCAATCATTGAGATAATTTAATTACCACTGAAATGTAGGCTAGTGAAGGGTCTGAGTTTCTCAGGGCTGGATCAACCCTGGCGATTCCCTCAGACCACGAACTATGAATCTGCATGGTCTTTACCATCATTGTGGCAATGGGATTCACAAACATCACATAATTGATGGCTATAGGTTTCACACATGCCATGACCATCGCCGGAACGCCTGAAACGGTTTTGTGGGCGTTGTATTCTGCGCCGACGATGAGGCCTGTCACATCGTCAACATTGGGCTCATATTGCCACAGATTTCCAGCTTTCCATGCAACCAATTGCTCACCAGCTTCATTTGAATCCTTCCTCTAGTAAATATATACATTAGTGGGCAGATTCAATCATTCAAACAGTTAATTGGATTCCTGCTTGGATGCCAGCCGCACAGGCTCATGTCCATTCTCCTCCTCCAAGACAATATTGACCTACCGACATTCAGAATCTAGGGGTTCTTCCCACGTAGATGTGAACTGAGTTTCCACAACTCATTTTCCAAGTGTTGACATTAAGCAATCTTTTGATAGCAGCTTGCCCATTGCTTTCGTGGATGGTCACCGAAGAGGCTCATCGTCAGATTCTGAATTGTCATCTCGACGATCGTTGTAATTTTCGGCTCCCGTGCTTCGGCTGTCATCGAGATCCTCGTCGTGAATAGATCGTCTTCTTCTCCTGGTGCTGGAAGTAAGGGGAGGAGGAGAAGTGCGGTGCCATGTTGTCATGATTTAAAAAGGCTGCGAGTAATAAGTACGAAAAATTGAAGGAGTGACTAAAGGAAATGTCAATGAATGTAGAGTAAATGAATTAGACTGTTGGGTAAACAAAAGGAAGCGTTGATATGGTTAAAAGCCTCGTCATGATACATATTTTTATCCTGTCAACGATTCAAGGATTCTGCCTTGTCCCACCACCCACACTTCCAACTCCTTGGATGGACTGGCACTCGGAACTAAAAATGGCAGCTGACAAGCACGCCCCAGAGTTGTTGATTGGCTACCGTTGACGAAAATCGTTATCCCAACGAGCTAGTAAGCATTCACGTTTCACTAATCATTCTGGCTAACTTCTGCTGAGTAAAGATACCGAACAACCAATTGCATGATAGCCATACACGGAGTCCTATCGCTGCCACTATGCCATTCCCAAAACTTAATGTCTCAACAATTAATCCCAACATCATGAACATTCAACACAACTCTTCATGCATGAATATGAATTATGTAATAATAAAATAAACAAAACACAAAAAAGAGACCCAAAACCTGACCAAAAAACTCCAAATTATCACCCATCCATCCACCCTTCAAAGTGTCAGAAAAATACCCGCCCACAACGCAAATCCTTGAACAACCATCCAGCCAGTGCAATGCATTCTCAGAACGATTAATTTCCAGCTGTGCGGCTGCTTGTACGCTGCCTATTGGCCAAAGAGCCTGCAGCGGGAGGATCTACAATGTGATCGTGCTTGCGTAGCGAAACCAAATCCTCTTCAGCAACAATGCTTTGCTTGGGATCGCCAAAGAGACCAAGAGCATGCTTTCGGATGAATTGAAGGTCTCGCTGCTGTCTGATAATCTTCATTTCAAGCTTCCATTTAAACTTTTTGAAACCTGTTTTCATCGTCAGGAAGCTTCTTGGATTTGGGAGCCACGTTTCACCATCTTCATCAGATTCCTCTCCGATATCATCGATCATATCCTACGGTGGAGGTGGGAGGATGTCATCCAGAGGAAGGTAGCTGCGGCCACCACGCATACGCATGTGGGTACCAGCTGTACCGTCTGCATGTTGGCCACGATAAACAACGCAAAAAAGCATTGGGTTGCTAAATTGCATTGCCGCCTTTACCCATCCGGTAGCAGTATTGTTATCAAAGATTGGGGTAGCATTACGGACGTATGGACTACCATCTCCATTAGCCTCCTGTAGGCCGCCCCAAAGTTCTCGGATTTTGCGGCTTGGGTCTGGCAGACTGCCTATTTCAGCATTCACGCTTGACAAAATGTTGGAATCAACGATTGATGTAACTATCGGAAGTATTGATTCATAATCCGCAGGCCAGTGCAATGAGATCAGCTGAGAATTGTTTTCACCCACCCTCTTCCTAGCAATGTCAGGATCCACATAGGCGATGGTAAAGCTAAATGGCTGGACGAGGAAATCGGTCGAGGCGTCGCAACGCACCATTATCAGTGAAGACCTGTGACCGGAGCATTCTTCCTTGTCATCTTCTGGATCTTCACATCATCAGGAAGAGCAAGAGAAGCATTGGGGCAATGAAATACATACAAACGTGCATAAATTTCCACTTCATAGTCGGGGTTTCTTCGAGCCTATTCTTCTTTCAGCAAAGGCCAAACTCCGCGAACTCATCCAGTGCTACCTTGAGTGTCTGACCAGCGAGGTTAGTCTTGACTGCCATGTACCATTTCCCTAGCGATCGGTTAGCTTCCAGATCACTGATTCAAGTAACGCAACAATTAATTAGTAGATCCCATTGCTTGGGGCCGGCGCCTTGCTTGTTGATGATTCTCATTGACTGGGCAATCTCCCAGACGCACTCCATCACTTTATTCTCTATCTGTTGTGTTGTCAAGCCACCCTTATCCTGCCAAATCCCCATGGTTTCTGCTGCCCATTCGCTAACTCCAACACCAGCATATCCGGGCCAGACTCGGAAATAAGAAGTCGACATCTGGATTGTATTAGCATCTGCAACGACTGATTTTAGCAACCAGAAGGCGTCACATTACATTTTGGGTTCTCAACGGTGCTCAATGATTGAGTGGTGGATATCGAAAGCTTCTTACTCTAAACAAGCATCCGGAGTGTTTAATAGATCGTCAAGGGTGATGCAATGCGGTAGCAGAGGTGAGGAATGTGTGTTGAACGTTCTGGAGATTGTAAGTAAGGTGGGCAGGCAAGGTGAATATAAATATGGGCTTGGAGGGGTTCCTTGATCCGGCGACATCATGTTGGCTGCAATTCAGCTAGAAGGCAATTTGCGTAGCATTATCTAAGCGCCCTGATTTGTTGACTGAATGCTTAAGTTCATCACAAAGACAATTAAAAGCATGCTCTGCAGTCATATCTCACTTGTTTGTACTTGCACTAGTTATTGTACCCCATGATGACGTCGCTGGGTTAGTATTTAACGAGAAGGCATGGTCCATGTAAGGTACAAACTTAACATAATGTGACAACAATAAATCAGGCAATGGGCATAGGAGGGTCTTGTGAGGGTGCAAAACAATTGCCGTGAGGAGCTGAATGCAGATGCAGTATGCTTTTCGACATCCAAGGGATGTTGAAATGGGGGAGAGCAATTCAACACTTTGCAAACGTGTGAAGGAGGATGTGAGAAATCCTACGATAGTGGTAGGACCCCGTTTTGAAAAAAGTAAATCGAGGCGTGGCTGTTTCCAAGGACAGCCTGCTTGAAATCATATGAGTAGCTAAATGACTGTCATGATGCTTCTGAATGTTATTAGGCCATTTCATTTTGCTAACGAAACATGAATCTTGATCAATAGTATCTTTACTGCTTGAAGACTTGCTCTTACATCAGCACTTACATTACTTACCTCCGTCGCAAACACAAATGAAGGATAGTCTGCGTATCAGCTGAATAACTGCTAGCTGATGGTTTTGCGATTGAGCACAATAGAATTCTACTTCCATTCGTGCATGAACCTCATTGTGACCCATTTCTTCACCATTCCAATGATGATTCCAGTGATACAGATGCTGATAGCGAGACTGTGGCTATCAATAGAGAGCAACCTCCTGTTCGGACACATATTTATTGTACTCCACACGTGGACAACCGTCTAGCCGGCAAGTCTATTACTAAGGAGTATTTCGATATCTTCAACAATGAAATTGGTCTTTGGTCACTGTGTTCCTGCGAGGAGGAGTATTGATTAGCGCACTGGTGCGCCAAGCACAACTTGAGCAGAGGTGGTATCAACGAGCTCTTCAGGATCCTTACAATGGCAACTGTCAGCCACTTCACTTTGTCCCACACTGTATTCAAAAGGTTGAACAAAATGTCCATCGCGATGGGCATTGACTTTTCGAAATCGGGCAAAGTGTGTTACAATTGTTTGGCTGTTCCAAATAATCTTCGCAACAATGATTACACACGTTTCTCCTACCGCCATGCAGTTGAATACATTGAGTTCCTTATGCAACAGCCTGCATTCAGGGAACATATGTCATATGCTCCCGCAGAAGAATTCAATGATGCTGAGGTACGTCTATACTCAAAGGTGAAACCAAGCGACTGGTGGTGGAATAAACAGGTATGTTAGTTGAATTTTGTCAAAGCTACGATGATTTTGACCGCTTCATTGGCTACTGCGGCTGCTTGGAGCTACGATTGTCCCTTTATTTAGCAGTTCAGACCAGACACATCTTACAAACTATTCAGGCTACAAGAACGAAGGGCCGGTGAATTTGAGTCTCGGAAACATTGACTTGACGATTAGATCACATCCTTCCAATCTTGTAAGCATCCTTGTTGGCCTTCTTCCCGTTCCTCCAAAATATCACTTTACAGGACATAGAAAAACAACTGCCGGAAAGGAACAACAAATCCACAATCGAGAGGTTTTAAGGAACGTCTTTGATCTTCTTTGTAGGCATCTGGACGCGATTTTCAACACTGGAAAGTTTATGCTTTGTGCGAACGGTCAGATGCAGCAATGTGAACCTGTCATCTAGGCATGGATGGCTGCTGACTTCGAAAACATTCACATGAATTGAGTCAAGCAGCTCCATTGCCCTGTGTGTAAAGCACCAAAACCGTGGTTTGGAGAATGGAATTCATTGTCATGGCAATTGAGAGACTATCGGCTATACTTCCAAAAAATTATACTAGAGACTCAGGGAGATAAGATAGAGAGATGGGAAGGAAGACAATATCTGGAAGATCGAGCGATTGGAATGTTACAAGGTTTCTTCTGGAATATGAAATGCATCTCTCCGATGACTATTATTGTACCCGATATTCCTCATTCAGTCTATCTTAGTATGCTTAAGCATTTGATCGACTGGGTAACGTCCTTAATCGAACAACATTCCAGGATCGACCAATTCAACCAACTCTGGGCGATAATGCCTCCATATTCTGGCTTCGCTCGATTGAACCAGCCATATAGCCAGGTGATGCAGTGGAGTGGCAAGGAGATGAAAGCACTTGGGCGTGTGATTGTTCCAGTTTCTGCGGCGACTCTTTTAAACCCTTCCGCGACCCAAAAGATTCTCTTCACAGATGCTCTGTTGTGCGTCAAAAACTCAGTGTATTTTCACATTATGGCACAGTACCGGTACCATACTGAGGCCACAATCAAGTACATGGAGAATCTACTGGAGGAGTTTCATTGTCACAAGGATGGTTTCAGTGGATTCTGCACCAGTAAATCTACAAAGAAGGTCTCAGAAGCCTTCAAAATGCAGTGTACTTTGGACAAACAGAAGGAACGGAAGAGTGGCCACTTTGGAAAAACTTTCTGCAGCTGCAAAAAATCTTCGTGTTGATGAAGATAAAATGCAGATCGAGTCAGCAATTGCACAATATCTTGTCGAAGAATCGGATTTCAACTTTGTGAAGATGCATCTCCTGAACTACTTCTCTGACCATATCCGGCAGCTTGGTTACCTTATAAATGTAACCTCTGAACTCCCAGAAAAAGTAATGACGGATCTTAAACAATTGTATCAACAATCGAATCATCAAGAGGCCACCTTCCACATTTTGCGAACTAAAGCCAGAAAGGAGGTGTTTCAGTGTCGAGCGCTGAATGCAAATGCTGCAAAACAACGTCGCAACGATCATATGCCTCTAACCAAAATACCTATCAAGGGAATGATGAAAAACCCGCATCCAGCAATCAAGACCCTCAATGACTTGGCCGAGTGGTGTGCAATGCCAAAAGGGGAGCCACAGAATCACATTCCTTGGGGTTTCAAAGATTTGCCAACTTCACAGACTATGTCAATCACGATCAGTATTTCAGTTGTCTCAACAATTCAAAATACATTCGGTACAATGCAGTACCAATTCCGGTGACGTCTTTTGAATCCGACGAGCGAGCAGTTAATATGATTTGTCGCCCTGGGTCCACAACATGAAGAAAGCAGAAGCCACCAAGAAATGATACAGTGCTTCTCTGGATCAGGACCAGTCCGGATAGCCACTTTAAGTCGAGTACCAGACACATTCCCACCCAGTAGAAATCTCTTTGCATCATCGAGGATGCTGAATGGAGCGTTAAAGGGCTTGTTGCCTTTGTTCAGCCAGTTGGAACAGGGCGAATGGTTCAGATCCTGGTATGGTGATTGTCGAGGAGAGGCATCAACTTCCGATGAAACCCTTCCATAATGAAAGCTACCATCGTAAGCCTCTATTGGCCATCAGAACCACTTATATTGTCCCTATAAGCGCGATACAAGGAGCTGTACACCTTCTTCCGCTGACACCACAGCCAGATAGCTTGCAGTGGTACTTGAGCAATACAATTGACTTGAAATCTTTCAATTTGTTTTACATGTAGATTATTTGACTCGATGATTGAAGTAATCATTGCAGCGATCTATAGAAATCTGATGAGTGTTTACTTTGACAGTCTTAATTTTTGTAATCGGAGTTTTGCAAGCTTGTATATAATCGAGGTCTGAAGGAATTAAATAGTTAACAATATTCTTGAAAGGAATGGAACAGTTCACAAAACTGTCAAAACAATTAAAATCTAAAGAACCAACATGAAAGAAACAAGTGCAATAAATTAGCTTCAACGACTAAACATGTTTTGAGATGACGCCACGACGCGATCACATCATTAAACGCTACGAAGAATGGAGGAAAATTGAAAATAAGTCGCTCGGATTATTTGTGGAGAATGTGGAGAAGGATCGTTGTGTGGGATCCATTGTCGGAAAACAATTTCGCTTTTTGCTGATGCCTGCTCCTGCAATGCAGCCACATTAGCTGGAAATGTGAAAAGTGGCTAGTCGTGACAGTATCAAGAAATATTGTATCATATAAGACGTCCCATGCCCTCTCATCCTTGATGCCGCAAACATTGTATATTTGTATCAGTCCATGGATGTGTTCCAATGTGAATCCCTGTATATGGTCCTGATTCAACGACAGCCATTGATTTACAACCATTGTCGGCATTGTTGCCCAAGCAGTTGCCTTCCTCTTTCTTTTGCTGCTGCCCTTTGGTGCTATCACTGTGAGTTGAAATTGAATCTACATCCAAGGTATTAGCATTATAATACAGTGCCATTTAGCGGAAGAAAGCCCAGAGGAAACTTACGAAGTTGTGAAAGTTATCACATGTGTTTTGGAACGACAGCAGCAGTTTTGTCCAAGTCATATGCTGTCGAGAGAGTTGAGGATGCTCGTAGTGCCTTAAATACGGGAGGAATACAGAATGGAGGTGTAGGCGGGAAGAAGGGATATATATACTCGAGTTCCTGCAATTTTGTTGTTCAACTTGTTTTGTTGGTTAATGCACACAAAATGGCCCAACCTTCATCAGCAAAATCTAAATCAGTCCAAAAGCCACACGCAACCCTCCCAGAGACTCCGGTAGACCTCACCGGTGCTCCCAAGTAGTGTTAGGAACGGGTCCAATTTCCTGGTTCAGTTCCGGGTGCAGTTCCGACCCGGAACCGGACTGTTGCAACGGGTTTTCACCAAAAACCCGGCATTTCAAGTCTACAATTTTGGCTCCAATTAAGTATCTGAGTTCTGATCGTATCGTAACATGATCAGTATGTAGATTGTGCAGTTTTGGCCCTTCTTTCGCCTCCCGCTCTCACATTTGTGATCGGACCAATATTCATTGAGTCGCTATCGAAAACCTGCACTTTTCGCCCGAAATATCACCTTCTTTCACAGCGATTCGACGAATATTGCTCCAATCGCAAATCTGACAGCGGGAGGTGAAAGAGGGGCGAATATTGCACAATCTACGTACTGATCATGTCACGATACGATCAGAACTCAGATACTTAATTGGAGCCAAAGTTGAAGGAACCGTAATATGGAACCGCAGTCCGGTTCCAACCTGTCCCCAAACCCGGTGGGTACCCCTGTTTTCCGGGTAACAACCCGGAGTGGACGATCCGGTCCAGTTCCAAACCCGGACCGCAGCCGGGTAACCCGGAACCGTTGCTAACACTACTCCCAAGTAATTCCAGATGCTCCCAGGCCCCCCTGAAGCTAAGTAAGGTGCTCTCAGACTCTGCAAGAGCATTCTCAGGTCCTCCTCAAAGCACCTGCAGTTTTAGAGGTGCATTCGGGATGCTACGAGATTTGACTTATAGGATCATCAAATTTTGAAGCAGCTGAGATCTCTGTGCAGCTCTGAGGGAGACTTAGTGCCATATTCTCACAGCGGTGGTTCTGAGGATTCCATAACCACAAGGCATTTCGTGTATGAGATTCGTCTTTGTTACAGTCACAAGATTCACTACATCATAATATGGCATGTATTATCTAAGTCTCTCTATGTATATACATAGAGCCAATCTGGCTGCAGATGGTATTGGAGCGTAATTGGAGGAGCACCTGCAGATGCCGATTGAGGGAACTTAGAGATGCACTTGGAGGCAGTAATTGTGTGAGCTGGGAGATGTACTAGGAGGCCACGATCGAGTGAGTTTGGAGACGCACTTGGAGGCTGAGATCAAGTTGAACTAAGAGATGCACTTGGAGGCTGAGATCGAGTGAACTCAGAGATGCACTTGAAGGCCGTAATTGAGCGAGTTTCGAGATGTACTTGGAGGCCGAGATCAAGTTGAACTCAGAGATGCACTTGGAGGCCACGATCGAGGGAGTTTGGAGATGCAGTTGGAGGCCGAGATCGTGTAACTCAGAGATGCACTTCGAGACCGTGGTTGAGTGAGTTTGAAGATGCATTTGGAGGCCGAGATCGTGTAACTTAGAGATGCGCTTGGATGCCGTAATCGAGCTAGTTTGGAGATGCACTTGGAGGCCGTGATTGAGTGAGTTTGGAGATGCATTTGGAGGCCGAGATCATGTAACTCACAGATGCACTTGGAGGCCATGATTGAGCGACTTTGCAGATGCACTTGGAGGCCATGATCGATCAAGATTGGAGGAGTACTTGGAGGTGGTCGATCTGGAGGCAGTAGATCGGGAGGGAGGTGCGACGGCAGCTGTGACTCTATGCATTGGTTAACTCGTGATTGTGGGAATGTAGAGAGTTGAGTACAATAAGGTCTGCCGAGAGATGAGAGACTGGATGAGAGCGGGAGACAGTCAATCTTGGGATGATGAGTACCCGGTGTACGCAGTACTCGGTGTATGCAGCACTCGGTGTATGCTATACTCGGTGTATGCCGTACTCAGGGTTAACTCATGATCATGGCATGGAGAGATAGAGAGGGATGATTTAACTTCATGTTCCTAGGTGATGGTAGAGAAAGAGAGGGATGAGAAAGAGATGGGGGAATTCATCATGAGAAACTGGGACTTGTGAGAATTTCGTGTGCGAGTCAATGTACCCTTCCTGATATGGCAGGTACTACTCCTGATCTGGGGGGTAAACACACCAATATGAGGTCTTCTGATCCCAATCAGGCAAGTCGTACCCCTGATATCTCATATCCGCTTGTATCCTCCATATCATTCCCGTTTTCATCCCCCATCTCTCTTTCTGTACCATCATCGCAGAAGACAAAGTTAAGACATCCCTCTCGATCTCTCCATGCCATGATCATGAGTTAACACCGAGTACATCAGCAACAACCCTAGTTTCCATCTGAAACACCCGGGTGTTGCAGATGGCTGTGACAGCTCTGACGGAACCTCGTTCCCTCTGACGGAGAATTACACGCTACCCGTTGCATACTCACCTCCATTACTATGCGCCCGGTATACGCACCATCAGAACGACACGTGTGTTACACTCTTCGCAGGGGCTGCAGTTATGCTGTAGCCGTTCACACAACGCCTGGCGATGGTTATGCCTTTCTTCGGCCGATAGCCACATTTTACATCTCCGCTATTGCTATAATATATCGGATGCCGCACTCGCCCCATATATGTTTAGCTTTGAGATTTTGCCACATATTGCAATACAGTCTTCGCTTCGGATACCTCGCTTGCCGTTGCATTTGCTTCGCCATTATCGTATTTTACAGGTCTGAAATATACAGTCCAATCTTCACACTGTCTAGTACTATGCCCTCAGTCCTCCACATTCTGCGTTGATCCATCATCGACTTGCGATGCTTCTTCCTCCTCATCCGCATCCGCATCCGCATCGTCGCCATCCTCGCCCTTATACCCGTCGACATCACTGGTTCTCAGGTCAAACCTCTCGAGTTCCGTCGCGGGCCGTCGTCGCCGGCTGGCGGTGGGGATGGCATCGCGATCATCGATTTCATCACCTTCATCTTCGTAATCCCCGGTGCCCCCTGGCATCCCGAAATGAAGTTCGTCATCCGTGCAATTGTTGTCTATCGGGATGTTTGGGTCAGTGCTTCCGATCTCAGGCTCCTCAAGCGCCACTTCAGAGGCCAAATAATCAATATGAATAGCATTGTCAACACACGCTGCTTCCACACTGATCACCACGGCAGGCGTTGGGTTCTCCGCCTGTTGGATCTGACGCTTGACTGGAGCAAGAGTGTTGTTATACACCCTCCGTTGATAGCTCTCCGGTAGTGTGTTCCAGGTATTCATCAAGAACGTATACATGTCTGCAACACCAGGCGAGGTTAACAACTTGGGACCCGTTACAGTGCAGCAGGATGCGATCTTACCACCGTCATTGTTGTGGTTGAAGTAGTTCGAGCGATCAGGTCTGTTCGCATTCAGCTTTGACTTGGAAGCTTTCGGATGAACACCTTTGTTCTTTTGCCACTCCAGGAGAGCATGGCGCAACGCGGTGCATGTAGACATGATCAGTGGCGAGGGTATATGACCGTCCTTGTCGTTAATCATGGAATTATAAAATCCATCAGCATACTTACCGCGGTTATTCGCCCGATGATAAAATTTGATGTAGATAAACTGCGGGATTGCCTCCGCCAGGAAGTACAGTGGACGCTAGCCATTCGTTATCAGCTTTCGACTCTCTCTGCATTGGATTTGGACCGCGTACACCACCTTTCACACGCTCTGCTACAGGAAAAAGATACCTATTGTCTGCCAGAAGGGAATCAATGAATTCCAAACGCTCTGCGGCCGATTCAAAGCGGTGGAGATCATAAAGCTCTGCAATGTTGTCCCTTACTGATTGAATAAAATGGGATTTAACCTTATCGACTTGTGCGCAAACCTGGTACCTGTTTGAGCGTGTAATATCCACCGTGGGCCGTTGATTCAGCATACCTCTTTCAAGATCTCCTTTGTGCGTGCCTCGAATGCTATGGACCAAATATTGTTTTGCTGCATAGCGGTGTTCCTGTACGTCTCAATTATCTGCCAGTGTGGGGCTTCAGCTAATGCTTTCGCAACGCGTTGCGTTGCATAACTTACCGTCTACAAGTCGCTTCCACTCATAAACGGCCGTCTGTTCCACATGTAGAGCTCCAGGAGTCTGCCCATTGCAAATACAAGACGTGTCATGTCTGAGTGACCAAATCGATGGATGCTGCGACTGCCGGAGACCATTGATCGAGGTGTAGACACCGCCTGCGGTTGCAATTGCCACTGCCTCTGTCTCTGATTCTTTTCAGTAGCTCGCGTTCGCAGTGGATTTGTAATGATCGCGCGGGCTTCTGGATTCGGGATGGGGGTAGGCAGGTTTTCAAGATCGCTGAGAGGAGTGGGAGTGTTAGCAATGCCGGATGCTGGGCTGGATACAACGCGACACGTTGAGTCTGTCTCTATTGTTCCGCTGGGAGCTGGTGTGTTACGACTGCTTGTACCCGGTGTGGCAGTTGGAGTAATTATTGACTGTCGCTGTGTAGTGGACGGGGTGGAAGCCACATGTTGAGTGATATCTGCAACGCGAGAATTGTTCAGCGAAGATGAGGGGGTGGAGTTCTGACCTTGGATTGTAGAGGGTACGAAACTCCCTCCTTGAGATGAATCCCTCTCGCCAGCCGGTACGGAAACGCGTCTCTTAGCAGGCGGAAGTTGAGAATTCCCCGAAGGCCCACGCTTTTGTTGATTCTGACGATTAGCAAGACTTCGAACATTTCGTACGACCGGAGCCGTATCAGGGTGAGGGCTTTGGGAAGACATATTCCGATATAGATGTTCGACTTTAAGAAGGTAGGAATAATATCCTCCGCATGCATATGCAACGGCAGGCGAGGTAGACTCCTATTTGAGCGACCATGGACGGATTCGACAAAAAAGGGAGGCGCAGTGTAGATCGCGCTAGACGCTAAACCCTGACAATACTCGGGGACGAGATCCCTTCAAAAGCTTTCAATTATGGGGTTAACTGCCATCAGATTAAACTCAGATTAAACTGAGCATTGATATTCACTGTTACAGCAACGTCTGAAGGTCTATTTGCACCGCTTGAAGGGTGTTTACGCCATCTTGGCGCGATTATGATCGTATTGCACTCGTTCTTGGCACAATACTTCGAACCATCGATTGTGAATATCTTCAGCTTCCCTGTGGAAATCCTCCTTTGGCAGAGCTAAAAGCATCGCAAAGCGAACAATGACGTATTCTCTATCCTATGACATCAGTTGCGTGTGCTTTTTCCACTGCTAGGCGTTGGTAGCCATGTTGGATGGTTGCACAGTTGGGACAAACTGAGAACTACTCAGTTTCCTCCGAGATGCACGAGGTCTGAGCGGTACAAATGATGTGTGATGCAAAGGCAACGCCCGGCCTTGTAAACAGTCCTCTCCGCGAGTACTAAATCTTGTCTCGAGGCTTGTCGTTCATTAGGTGCCTGGTGGTTCTGCAAGATGAATGCTGGGCCGTTTTGTGTTCGTTAACCAACAAAACTCACAAGTTGAACTGAGAAATCGCTGGAACTCGAGTATATATGTCCATTCTTCCCGCCTACACCTCCATTCTCTTTTCCTCTCGTATTATACACACCGACAGCATCCTGATCTCGACCTCACGTGACTTGCACAAAACAACGTCTCTTGTTCCAAAACACACCCAATAATGTACACAACTTTGTACTTTCCTTCTGGGCTTCCTTCCGCTACATGCAACTGTATCATAATGCTAACGTTTCGGATGTAGATTCATTGTCAACTCACAGCGATGGCACCAAAGGGCAGCAGCAAAGGAAAGGGGAAGGCTAGGGCAAAG
>Ga0307514_10000581_pt1 | contig 68861 bp, 69 predicted proteins | sample 16_EM_MG_FD_203088 | JGI IMG/M metagenome (GOLD analysis project Ga0307514, IMG submission 203088) | Populus trichocarpa ectomycorrhiza microbial communities from riparian zone in the Pacific Northwest, United States - 16_EM | ecosystem: Host-associated > Plants > Roots > Unclassified | place...
TCCTCCAATCTCGCTCGATCATAGCCTGCAAGTGCATCTCCAAACTCGCTCGGTCACAGCCTGAGAGTGCATCTCTGAGTTCACTCGATCTCGGCCTCCAAGTGCATCTCCAAACTCGCTCGATCTTGGCCTCCAAGTGCAGCTCTCACTTCACTCGATCTCGGCCTCCAAGTGCATCTCCAAACTCCCTCGATCATGGCCTCCAAGTGCAGCTCTCAGTTCACTCGATCTCGGCCTCCAAGTGCATCTCCAAACTAGCTCGATCCTGGCCCTCAAGTATATCGTTCAGGAGCGACGGTGGGTGTACGAAGATACAGAGGTAACGGAGGTGGAATGAGCGACGCGGAGTATATATTCGGGAGACCCCAGGGTAGATAAATAGACAGCATCTCATTTTCATCTCATCTTGTCATACAACGAAAATACACACTCTATGTTTCCCAACTTTTGGTCTCACTCGCTCTTTGCGAGATTTCGTGGATCCGCGCAATTGCGTGGATCCTTATGCATCGCAATCCCGATGAAGGCGTGTACACAATGAAACCATTCTGACGTATGGTCACAGTTGGCCACAACACCAGAGTGTTTGTTTAAAGTAGGAGACCGACAGAGCGAGAAGAAACGGCGAAACGGCGATCGGAGGGCGATATGCAACTCGACGCGTGGTATTGACGCTGGGCGTGTAGTAATCCACCACCGGGGTGTCTCTGACGGCTCTGACGGAGCGCGTCCACTCTGACGCAGCCAGTCCGCCCAGACGGAAATGTTTTTTGCTGATGTAACTCTCTGAAATATGCCAAATGAAATTAAAACCAATTTATATTATAGTAAATATCTCTGTATCTCTCTAAAAGTTGAATATATCAACAAATGTAATTTAGTCAACATAAATCTCCAGAAGTTAATTAGAATAGTTTGACTATAATTCTACAGTTTTCAAAGCTTAAAGTTGAACACACCACATTACTAATTTTCATATGTATCTAAAACTACGGCTGATAAAATAGTCATAATAATCATACTGTGGCAATAATCAGAAACGTATCGATAGTTATTAATGACCAGCTCAGGAATATAACAATACAATCTAGCAAAACTGTAAATGTATCATTTTCTTCAGAAGGTTAACTGCACAGCTAAAAATCACAACACCAGGAATATTAAACTTACACAATGCATAACTTACTGTAAATCCATTTTTGGAAGGGTAATTTATAGTATATTTTATATGTGGCACTATAATGTTCTATAGATATATGCATTGACTAGAGGATTATGATACATATGAGATTTTGTATACTGTATACCATACATCATGCTGAACATACAACACACTAAGCTGTTCATACAATATACCACTGGTGATACCAAAGGATCCAAATACTGGAATCAGTTCTGGTTCCAGGTTGGGACCGAACCCAGTCTGTTGCAACAAGTCTTACCATATGACAACCCCTGACACTGCATTTGGGCTGGTTTCCATTCAAAAACCTGCTTTTCAAATAGCAATATTTCTCACTGCAATTAAGTATCACAGTTCCCACTCTATGGCGACATCATCTATAGGTCAAATATGCAGTGTGATGACCTCTTACAGACCCCATTCTATAATTTGCAATCGGGTCAACATTCTTTGAGTCGCAATTGAAACATGGTGATTTTGGTGCTATTTTGCCTTGATTTGAGACTAACTAAAAAATTATTGATCTGATTACAAATCGGAGAACAGGAGATAAAAGAAGACATCACAATGGATATCCGATATATAGATTATGTCACGATACAGTGAAAACAGGAATACTGAATTGCCATGAAGGTTGAAGAAACTGCACAATTGAACCACAGTCCGGTTCGTACAAGGCTGAATATTTATGGTTTTTGGTCCGATCCGGGATACCATCAGGTACTAGTTGTGTGGTTCGGTTCGTTGGAAGTTGGTAATGGATACCAGAGTTTCGGGCTTGGTTCCAACCTGGTCTGCTGCCATTTAACCCTGAAGTATTGCTCATACTATATACCAACCTGCACATATAATCAATCATGCTGGAGGCAACACAGTTGAATGCAAGCTGCCAGGTGTATTTCATTGCTTGCTCCCAAGTACACTCTGACGTATACTTCTGAATGCACTCAAATACACACACCCAGCCTAATTGACTGTGCATTTTCAATTGCTGATAATGGTACACTCCATCAGCAAAGTGTAAAATGGTTTGGAAGGTACAACTGAACAACTCAGCAACTCTGAACAGCCACACTGATCCATCCAGATGCTCCCAGATGCTCCCAGATAGCCTGAGTGCAAAGCTATAACTTTTCAGGTGCGCCAAGACTACTTCACCAATGCTCCTCAATGTTCCAGAAGTTGAAGAACAGAATACAAGAATATCTTGAAGAATGTATGGTTGTCTTCGAAATGCTACAAAATGAAACAATAAGAATGTGCAAATTTCTGAGCTATTGGGAGTGTTGGCCGCGTCTGTAGGACAATTCCAGTGCAGTTCGAACCTGGAGCTGTACTGTCCGGGAGTGATTATTATCATCTTTATATCGAATAATACAATTCAATTAACTATCTTCCTCCTCTACACGATGATTCAGACATTGTAACTTAATATACCGTCCTCTGGGTATATAAATCCACATGATTAGTTACAAGCCATACGCTATCGATACTATCTGATGCAGCATTCTCTTGCACCAAATGTTCCTGTTCAATAATTGCTCCAACAGGTAAACTCTGCATCATGTCAGTCTGTTTGACAACCCGAATGAACCCATCTATACAACCAGTCCAACCATGTAGATATTTGTACATTGTTGGAACCACCACTGCATATTTTCAAACTTGAGGATGTAATAACCATTGTTGAGTGTTCTTGCACCTTGTTGAAAAGTTCAATATCATTTTTCCTGCGGGACAGTGCTCCTGACATTGGAGGATATGATTTGGCCGAGTCCAGCTACAGTATAATACAGGAAAAAAAGGAACTCAGCCTTGGAAGGTGTTATTATGGTCACTTCAGTATATTGGACCCAGATGTTATGAGATTCAGGCATGATCACTAGGTTGACATTGGTATATTCTACCTTGCAATCAAGTCCCAGATGCTCAACAGATGCAGCGCAGTGAAATAGTTGATTGTAGTTATGACAGCCCATTCCCAAGTTTATTACATATACAGTCAAGAAGTACATTCTGATCATATCCGAGCACCAGTCCACACACTTGTTCTTCTCAGTCCTCTGCAAATTGTGCACAGAATTGTCACTGAAAGTTGGAAATTCCAAATGCTTCTGATGCATCTCTGATTGAGGGCAATTTGATACTTCTGCAGACACCTCAGACCTGGGTTTATCTCAAATGGTGTATTTGCAGTGACACAGGGTGGAAAAATTGCATATCCTGACAATGTTGGAGGCATAGCAGATGGCCTCAGCGAGAGTTTCGCCATTTATTGGCAGCAGACTGAACGTTGAAAACCTTTGCCCAGCCAATATAGTAGCAGCCTTGCTGGGCCAGATTCGATAGTGTGTCTCCCATATAGTCAAGGCCGGTAGACTGGTTATTGTACTTGAGCATCTGTCGAATGTAATTGACTGTGTTGGTAGCTTGATATTTCTCTTTCCCATTGCTGATATGTAGCCATTCAGAAATATCAGTGGGAAGAGTGTTGTCAGAACCAATTTACTGAATTAACACTGATATATGGCTCATAAGATGCATCTTGGGATATCCGACATGGATTACACACTGTTCCATGGTGTTCTGTACCTCCTGAAAGCGCATTGCCTGCCACCAAGCTTCACATTCAATCAAGCTGATGGACAATTCCTATTTGAACCGCATCTCCTCATTCGATGCGATACTACAAACCTCTGTCTCTAGCTGTCTTACATCGCGGTCCATATCAGTGATACTCCAGGTGTTGCCATCACACTCAGAATCAGATACATGGGGCTATAGTTCCACCCGCGTGTCGGCGGTTATATTTACTGCCCCATAAATCATTTCTTCGGCAGCAGTCATTGTTTGAGTAAGTTTTTTGGCGAACATGCTTCTGGGACAGGTTGCCTTCATCCTGACATCTTCTAATAGTTGTCACTCATGGTGTTGGTATAGTGTATTGAAAAGATTGCGTAAGACAGGTGTCATCGGATGGATTTTGTACTCAATTCACTCGATTGCTCTCTGACAATCAGCCTCTGACCAGTTGGTTGGCAGTTGTCGGGTGGTATTCAGGCATAGTGCTAGCAACAGTTCCATTTTCGGACCGTTTGTACGATAGCGGTTTCAAGAAAACCCAGCCCCAGGCGGTTTGGTCCAGGCTTGTGCCACACGGTTCCCTCAATCAAGTCCTTGAATATTCATCTGATAATTTAGTGTTTGGTACATGAAATATGGAGCTTCAGACGGTGCATCTTTTGGCAGTCTCCGATGTTTGATATCTTCAAAACTCAGCAAGCTGCTTTGAATTTATTGTCATTTTTGGGCGAAAAACGAGGTTTTTGGGCTACCGCTTGCTAAGATTTTAAGATATCGAAAATCGGAGACGGCCAAAAGATGCGCCGCGCTGAGCTGCATATTTTACATACCAAACACTAAACTCTCTGATCAATATTTGTGGCCTTAAAGTGATGGTTTGCTTAAAAAATTGTCGATTTTTGATGGGGTAAGGCTGTTGCCATGGAGACCTATAAAACCAGGTGGGTCCAAAACTGGACCCATTGCTAATACTATTCAGGCACAGGTGACTGATATTGCCTTCGTTTTGATGTAGTAACTATTTCAGCCCCATACAGTTGAACTTCCATTGCTGCACGGATTGGATGAATCTTTTGATCTCGTCACTGATGGGATGCTCTTGCCAACTCTTCATTCACTTGGGTGTTCTGAGACTTTTACATAATCTGATCTTGAATGGTACCCTTCTTCTTTTAAATTGCTTCAGTGCAATGTCTAGCGCTGTGAGGAATAGGTCAGAGTGATTTTGTTGGCTAACAAGTAGAGAGAACTCACATAATGCCCATACTGCTCCCATTACCATTTCATCAGAGGCTATTTCTGCCAGAGTTTTTCCATCCTCCGTAGAGCAGTCAGGATTGGAGCGCAATTCACTGCCAGTGTTCTGATGATGGCCCTGAACTCTTTGCCCTACCAGGAGCTGCATTTCATAAAATCAAAAAGTATAGGGAAGCACTGAAGGCCTGGATATCGTTGAACAGATGTGAATTCATTGTTCAATTGATCCTTGACATGTCTAGTTTTCAGGTATTTGAGCAGCCAGTGCAATATGTCTTTAACTATACCCAAGAGCAACTGATGCAATTCATCAGGCTGTCAAAGCTGATAGACATTGAAGAGAGGAAATTACCAAAACTGGTTGTAGATTGGATGAACATGATGAGTGACAGAACATCAATATTATTTTCGTCCAGAAGCTAAGAGTAAACATGCTGATCTCTGGAGTTATCTAGTGCTTGACAAGTTGAATGCCCCATTGGCGCACATTTAGGAATACCACACACTGGGAATGAGTCATATGAGACTGGTGCAATCATGAGGTGTTCTGGATAATTCCCAACCCAGGCAGCCAAAAGAGGAAAACAATGTCTCTGGATTCCATGAGTACAATTCCATTTCAAACCGGGACCAGTTATGTCAAGGTTCTGGAGTGGGGACCGCACGGTTCCAACTGTGAAATGCCGTGCCTTTTCAGTATTTAAGTCAGCATTCGGGGGACTTGGACTCCGTGCAACAAGAATTAATGGGCGCTGTTTAGGTGTAAGCCAGATATTGATTCGAATATTACCAATCGTGGGATACAGCAGCTGTATATGCTGATTGCCTGAATAATTGGTCAACTGAGTCTTGTCAGATGCACAAATAACTGCCACAATCGTTGTTCCGGCATGAAGCTGATCTTGCATATCCCACCACCAGTTGCCAGAGTTCATCTCACAATGGATTCAGTGACTGTCAGAGTGTGCGAGTCGCACCAGTTCAAAACTGAGGTGTGCCTGAAATGGGTGATTTGCTAAACGGAACTGGATACAGTTCAAAATATCCCTCCATTATAATTTTCCAAAGATATGCAAATGATCTTCAATTCAACTATCATTACCAATCCTGGAAGTCAGTTCGGATAGGAGTTTTCCTAGAGCATCTGCAGATTGAACCAATTTGATTTGGACGTTGTCCAGTCCACGCCTCAGATGCTGATCGATCTATACTTTCCTTTGCTGGCTAGATAATTCAGCCTGTTGAAAGTTGTGTGCTGGCTGAAATGGATGCCATAGATACCATTGTTCGGAGTACTTGCAATGCTTGATGTACAATGCAGTTGCTTTGCCATATGCTTTCCTTCCCACATTATGAACTCCAACTACCTGCCTATGAGCCGTCGTCTTTGTTGCATCAGGGGTACATGTTATATCTTCCTTCTGGGGGTCTATTGTTTCCTTGTCAGGAGTATCTTCAGGTGGTGGCGCACCAGCGTCAGCAATAACTATAGTTTCCGTCTGAAACACGCGGGTGTTCCGGACGGCTCTGATGGCTCTGACGGAACCTCGTATCCTCTGACGGAGAATTACACGTGACTGGTCGCCCAAGCGATGGGTTACGTTGCATACCTCCCTTGCGGCGGCTATTATACGATGCCTCTTATTCTTGTGATGCGTCACGTTGTATATTATGCTCGCCGCTCCGGCATCAGGCTTCCGTTACTTTGCATCCGGAATGTGGTGACTTGGACGCACCATCAGAACGACACGTATGTTACACTCTTAGCAGGGGTTGGAGTTATGCAGTAGCAATTTACACAACACCTGGCAATGTTTATGCCTTTCTTCGGCCGATAGCCACATGCCGCACTCTCATTCATGTTTAGCTTTGAGATTTTGTCACATATTGCAATAAAGTCTTCGCTTCGGATACATCGTTTGCCGTTGCATTTGCTTCCCCATTATCGTATTTTACATGTCTGAAATATACTGTCCAATCTTTACACTCTCTAGTACTGTGCCCTCAGTACTCCACATTCTGTGTTGATCCATCATCGACTTGTGATGCATATTCCTCCTCATCCGCATCCGCATCGTTGCACTCATACCCGTCAACATCACCTACTATGCCCTCAGTCCTCCACATTCTGCATTGATCCATCATCGGCTTGTTATGCATCTTCCTCCTCATCCGGATCTGTATCTGCATCGTCGCCATCCTTGCGCTCATACCCGTAGCCATCACTGGTTCCCAAGTCAAACTTCTCGAGTTCAGTTGCGGGCCGTTGTCGCCTGCTGGCGGTGGGGACGGCATCGCTCTCGTCGCTTTTGTCACCTTCATGTTCGAAATTCCTGCTGCCCCCTGGCATCCCGAAATGCAATTTGTCATCCGTGCAATTGTTGTCTATCGGGATGTCTGGGTCAGTACTTCCGATCTCAGGCTCCTCAAGCGCCACTTCGGAGGTCAAATAGTCAAGAAGAATAGCATTGTCAACACTCGCTGCTTCCATGCTGATAACCACGGCAGGCATTGGGTTCTCCGCCTGCTGGATCTGACGCTTAACTGTAGCAAGAGTGTTTTTATACACCCTCTGTTGGTAGCTCTCCGGTAGTGTGATCCAGGTATTCATCAAGAATGCATACGTGGCTACAACACCAGGCGAGGCTGACAACTTGGGACCTGTTGCAGCGCAGCAGGATGCGTTCTTACCACCGTCATTCTTATCATTGAAGTAGTTCGAGCGATCAGGTCTGTCCGCTGTCAGCTTTGACTTGGAAGCTTTTGGATGAACGCCTTTGTTCTTTTGCCACTCCAAGAGAGCATGGCGCAACGCAGTGCAGGTGAACATGATCAGTGGCGAGGATATATGACCGTCCTTGTCATTGGATCATGGAATAGTAAAATCCATCAGGATACTGACCGCGGTTGTTCGCCCGGTGATAAAATTTGATGTAGATAAACCTCGGGATTACTTCCGACAGGAAGTAAAGTGGACGCTGGCCATTCGTTAGCAGCTTTTGACTCTCTCTTAGTGGTAGCAACGGGTCCAAATTCCCGGGCCGGTTGCAGGGATGGTTCCACCCCAAACCGGACCGTGGCAACGGGTCTTACCACACGGAAAACCCAGACCATTGGAAATGGGCTGGTTTTACCACCAAAAACCGAGCATATCATGTTTACATTTTGGCATCCAATGAAGTATTTGAGTTCTGATCGTATCATGACGTGATCAGTACGTAGATTGTGCAGTTTTAGCTGCGCTTTCACCTCCCGCTGTCAGATTTGTGATCAGACCAAGATTCGTTGAGTTGTTATGAAAAACACGCCAATTTTGCGTGTAATATCGGGTAGTTTCACAGCGACTCAACGAATATTGGTCTGATCGCAAATCTGACAGCGGGAGGTAAAAGAGCAGCTAAAACTGCACAATATACATAATGATTGTGTCATGATACGATCAGAACTCAAATACTTAATTGGAGCGACATTTGGAGGAAGTATGGAGGAATGGTGAAATGGACTCGCGGTCCGGGTACAACCAGGCCAAAAAACCGCGGGTTTATGTCCTGTCCGGGTAAAAAACCCGCCAAGACAACGTGGGTTGGGTTTGTGGCTGGGTAACAAACCAAACTGAACCAAACCGCCAGTGAAAACGCAGACCGCTGGCGGGTTACCCGGACCTGTTGCTAACACTACTCTCTCTGCGCAGGATTTCGGCTGCATACAGCACCTTCCACACGCTCCGCTACAGGAAAAAGATACTGATTGTCTGCCAGAAGGGAATCAATGAATTCCAAATGCTCTGCGGCTGATTCATAGCGGTGGGGATCATACAGCTCTGCTATGTTGTCCCTTGTTAATTGAATAAAATGGGATTTAACCTTATCAACTTGTGCGCGAACCTGGTACCGGTTTGAGCGTGTAATATCCAAAGTGGGCCGTTGAATCAGTATTCCTCTTTCAAGATCTCCTTTGTGCGCGCCTCAACTGCTATGGACCAAAAGTTATTTTGCTGCATTGCGGTGTTCCAGTACGTCTCTGTTATCTGCCAGTGTGGGGCTTCAGCTAATGCATTCGAAACGCGTCGCGTTGCATAACTTACGGTCTCCAAGTCTATTGCACTCATAAACGGCCGTCTGTTCCACATGTAGAGCTCCAGGAGTATATCCGTTGCAAACCCAAGACGCGTCATGTCCGAGTGACCAAATAGATGGATGCTGCAACTACCGGAGACCTTTGATTGAGGTGTAGACAACGCCTGCGGTTGCAGTTACCACTGCCTCTGTCTCTGATTGTTTTCGGTAGCTCGCGTTCGGAGTGGATTTGTAATGATCGCACGTGCTTCTGGATTGGGGATGGGGGTAGGCAGGTTTTCAAGACCACTAAGAGAAGTGGGAGTGATAGCAATGCCGAATGCAGGGCTGGATACAACGCGACGCGTTTAGGTTCCTCCGGGTTCTGGTGTCCTACCCCTGCTTGTGAACAGCCTGGTGGTTGCAGTATTTATTGACCGTCGCTGTGTCACGTATGGGGTGGAACTGACGTGTTGAGTGATATCTGCAACGCGAGAATTGTTCAGCGAAGATGAGGGGATGGAGTTCTGACCTTGGATTGTAGAGGCTATGGAACTCCCTCCTTGAGAGGAATCCCTCTCGCCAGCTGGTACGGAAACGCATCTCTTAGCAGACGGAAGTTGAGAATTCCCCAATGGCGTATGCTTTTGTTGATTCTGATGATTAGCAAGACTTCGATCATTTTGTACGACTGGAGTTGGGTCAAGGTGAGGGCTTTGGGAAGGCATACTCCGATATTGATGTTCCACGTTAGGAATGTAGGAATAATTGCCTGTACATGCATATGCAACGGCAGGCGAGGTAGACTCCTATTTCAGCGACCAGGAAGGGTTTTGACAAAAAGGGAGGTGCAGTGTAGACCGCGCTAGACTCTAAACCCTGAAAATACTCGGTGACGAGATCCCTTCAAAAGCATTCAATTATGGGGTTAACTGCCATTAGATTAAACTCTAATTCAACTCAGCATTGCTATTCACTTTTACAGCAACGTCTGAAGGTCTATTGTCACCGCTGGAAGGGTGTTTAAGCCTTCTGGGCGCGATAATCATTGTATTGCGCTCGTTCTTGGCATAATACTTCGAACCATCGATTATGTCTATCTTCAGCTTCCCGGTGGAAATCCCCCTTTGGCAGAGCTCAAAGCATCGCAATGGGAACAATGACGTATTCTCAATCCTATGACATCAGTTGCGTGTGCTTTTTCCACTGCTACACATTGGTAGTCGTGTTGGATGGTAGCACAGTTGTGACAACTTGAGAACTACTCAGTTTGCTCCGAGATGCATGAGGTCTGACCTGTAAAAGTGGTATGAAATGGCAAAGCAACGCCAAGCGTCGGAAAATGACTTCACTGCGATTACTAAATCTCGTCTCGAAGCTCCCCATTCATGAAGTGCCTGGTGGTTGAACAAGATGAAGGCTGGGCCGTTTTGTGTTCATTAACCAACGACACACAGGATATGAATCAAATCGCAGGAACTCGAGTATATATATCCCTTCTTCCTGCCTGCACCTCCATTCTCTTTTCCTCCCGTATTTAACACACCGCCAGCATCCTCAACTCTCTCGACACATGTGACTTGCACCACACAACACCTCTCGTTCCAAAACACACCCGATAATCTACACAACTTTGTACGTTCCCTCTGGGCTTACTTCCCCTACATGCAACTGTATCATAATGCTAATGCCTTGCATGTAGATTCATTTTCAACTCACAGCAATGGCACCAACAGGCAGCCGCAAAGAAAAGGGGAATGCAACTGCCAGGGTAAAAATGCCGACCTCGGTTATAAATCGACGCCTGTCGTTGGATCGTGACCGTATACAGGGATTCATCCCGGAACACATCCGTGGACTCATACGGATATACAATGTTTGCGGCGTCAAGGATGACAAGGCCTGGGACCTCTTTTATGATATAATCTTTCTTAATCCAGTCACAACTCACCACTTTTACAATTCCAGCTGGTGTGGCCGAACCGCAGGAGCAGGAGTTCACCTTTTCGGGAGTGGTGGGCAGCCGTCCGCTCATATATGGGGCAAATGTTTGACAAAACCCGCGATCAAATGAACAATTGGAGGTGGGACAACTCTCATATCTTTGAGGATCAAGTCAATGGCTCCAATCCGCAGACAACAAGCTCGGGGAAGGTCAAATGCACCGGCGAGCATTTCTCTTGGTACGGTAGCGATGATCTCAAGGCAAGGTTTCAGCTCCCAAGCTGCCGGCAGTACAAGCCAGGCGACTTCCTGGCCGTTAGATCACTGAATTGGGATGAGATAATTCACGAGGATGATGATGATGACAACTGGGCGGTGTTAGGGGTTTTCCCCTAGCAGTGTCTATGGTAACCTCAGATTAGCTAATTGAAAGGGGTATATGACTTGCTTGGCATGCATGCATACATTCAAACACCTACCCTGGGGGTTATAGAACTTTCAGTCACGAGTACCTTTAGCGGGGTATAAGTGGGACACGTCTCGATTGAATAACTTCAGGCTTAGCGGATTCATTCTTGATGATGCAGCAATACTACCAGATTGAAAGGGTTACAACCCTACCGAGCGTGTTGTTTTCAACCAAATTCATATTCCGACTTTAGAGTGATTATGTCTGATCGGAGCAGTACAAAGGAGTTCCTATATGCAGGCACGGCAATCGCCAGCCAATATGCAATTAAGTGGGATCTTAAGTCCGGCCTTTTGTGTGAGGATGGTTACTGGGCATTCCCCGGCCAAAGGGAATGATGCTGGCCTGAGCATGGTGTGATTGCGGGATTATGATGTTGGCTGTTGATATGAGGCCAGGAGCATCCCCGTGCATTGGCGTGTAAGGAATGGTAACTGCGAGTCATTGAATCTACGCTGGTATAGTAGTGGTGGGTTGCCACGAAAATCTATAACTGCAATCATACTACAGTATGAGTTGTCATAAAGACGCAGTTCGCTATGTCGGCAGTTGTTTCCAGGTACCGAACCATACGAGTGTCAAATGTCGAAGTTGAAGTTATGATCTGATATATGATATCTTGCGGTTGTGGCCTGATTCTTATCAGGTGTGTAATGCTTTAATAACGCAACTGCATGAACACGATAACCATGGGGATTCGTGGCAATCTCTACCAGGCGCATCCAATAGGGAAGTAAGACGCAAAGCACGTTGCTATCATTTTCATAGAAAAGAAGTATGGGTGCGCATGCGTAACATTTCAAAGAATTTTTTATAAAGAGGTCACATTGTTTCGGCAATGAGAAGGACAAGCTCTAGCAGTGAAACAGTCAGCAATACCTACCAGTGAAAGAAGACCTTTATTTATTATTGTGTTTTTATGATACCTATACCTATTATTATATATACATAAAAATTTATTAGCTTTCTGTAGCGGCAGCCCCACACCGTTGATAAGTATTCTTGTGTGAATGCCTATCACCTTCGAAACCAATAACGACGCAATTGTATACGCTTTCAAAACAATTATTTCCTACACCAGAAAGTATAAGTATAACTTTCTAGCGCAAACCGTTTGGTGGATAGCATCGATTATTGAGTTACAACAGGGCTTAGTTATTTGCATCGATAACCTACGGGAACGATCGGAGGCCTATCTAGCGCCTAGTATCAACCAGTGCGATAGGGATGGTATACATCCTGATGGTATATCTCGAATTAAGAAGCCGATACCTGATCTGGATAGTTCCAATTACGGTAGCAGCCGGGACTCGAGGAAATCCGAATCTGAACAATTAAGCATATCGGAGAATTCATTAAACGATCAGATACCGCATAATTGTGAAGAGTTCCTTCAACAATCCAAGCAAGAACGAGAGAAGGTTGCTTGAAGAAACCTGAAAATTAGTAAAGAAATTTCTGGGAGATTTCTTCAACTGAAGAAACCCTGGAAAAGTTACAAGGACCAAGTAAAGGGAATCGATAGGTCCGAGTTAGCCCGGAGAAAGGCAGCAGGAGAGTGTCAACGTTGGGCTTGGCCAGGAGACCGGAGAGGAGCCCATAGGACTCTCGATTGTTTCTGGTGACTGCGGAAAGAAAAAGGAACTGCTCCTTTCCCTAAAGCTAAAAGAGACTAGCAATTTTAGGATAAGGAATCTAGGGCCGTTCAAAGTACCTATATATAGGTCATTGGAATCCCCCTAACGGTATAATAAATAAGGATCATACGCTCCTGGGTATTATACGACGCATGCAAGAAAAAGAACATGAAGCGTACATAGGATTGAAGAAGCAAGGGGCTTTCTTGGTACAATCACCAAAATTTGGATTGGTAGTAGTTTCTATGAAGCTACCAAATCTTACAGTTATATTACTATTTCGGATACCAGTTACAATATCCGAATATAGGAATCAACATCAATACGTTCCTAAATATTACAGAGGACCTAGTATTCAGGAACAACAAGCTGAATATTATCAACAAGATACGGATTCTGATAAGTTATCAGAGGTTATATTACTCAGACGGAATTGGGGCGGATGCCAATTAACGTGTTTGATTTGGCCGGATATACGCCTAATTTATTTGAATACAAACCTCTCAATATATTCGGTTCGATTTATACAATTTTATCCAAAGAACCAGACGATTATTGGAGTAATCCGATATTCCACGCAGAACCTGAGACACCCAAACCTTAGGTGGAATATCATCGTCAATCTGCTATTCATGGCGAGTTACTTTCGGTTTACGATCCGGAATTTAAAGATCACTGGAAAGAATATCAATCGTGGGCCGACAAGTGGGATTGTAACTGCAAAGCGGACGATATGACCGAGTGGTGTTATTGCAGCGATAATAAATCTTCCGCAAAATGCAACCGGTAGTATATCTTGTTTTTCCTTTGATGAGACCTTTTTACAATATATTAGTCCTTATCGTTTGGTCTTGCATAATGGTTCAATTTCGGAACCTTGTTGAGCAAACCATGCTCATGCGATATTATCGGTTTTACGATGAAAACTTCTTATCGCTAAGAAATGAATGGATGATTCATTTCGAAGAATCTATTCAGGTCGCATATGCGAAAATTGATACATATACACCCCGTGATTGGGGGATGTATAACGAAGGAAAAGATAGTGGGTATAACTATCGATATACCCAAGAGCTCTTGGAAGGGCATGAAAATGGCGGGGATGAAGCCAAAGAATCTTATCAGAAAATATTCGAACGAGAGCTTAGAGAAGCTAAGCACCAATGGAGGAAAGAAGGTACGAATGAGTATTCTGAGGAAATAGCAAAGGAATATCAGGAACCAGAAGTTGATGACGAATTGTCGTCTTACTGACAGAAAGGAGACTCATTCCAAACTGAGTCTCGGGAACGGTTTGAAAATCAGCCCGATGATGAGCTTAGGGATACCATCGAGCGTGATTAGTAGCCTGATAAGAATTGAGCGGTGTTGTTCTAATGCATATTATAAGATAATACCTTTAGATGTCGAGGATGTCACTTCTCAGAAGTATGAAAGATCATCAGTTGACGTTAAGGACCATGGTGCGAGGAATTTTACTCCTACCACCACCAAATCAACGGTGGCTGCGTAATTAATATCTTCATTATTACTTCGACGATATTACCTTCGCATATTACCTTGTTAATTAATATCTGCGATATTACTTCGTGGATATTACCTTCACATATTACCTCATTAATTAATATCTTCGATATTACTTCATGGATATTCCCTTCGCATATACTTCGGTAATTAATATGTTCAATATTACTTCGTAGATATAACCTTTGCATATTACTTCGGTAATTAATATCTTCAATATTACTTCGTGAATATTATCTTCGCATATTACTTCGTTAAGTAATATATTCGATATTACTTCCTGGATATTACCTTCGCACATTACCTTGGTAATTAATATCTTCGATATCGCTTCGTGGATATAACCTTCGCATCACGTCGGTAATTAATATCTTCGATATTGCTTCGTGGATATTACCTTTGCATATTACTTCGGTAACTAATATCTTCCATATTACTTCGTGAATATTATCTTCCCATATTACTTCTGTAATTAATATTTTCGATAGTACTTCGTGAATATTTTCTTCGCATATTACTTCGTTAAGTAATATTTTCGATATTACTTCGTGAATATAACCTTTGCATTACCTCGGTAATTAATATCTTCGATATTGCTTCGTGGATATTACCTTTGCATATTACTTCGGTAACTAATATCTTCCATATTACTTCATGAATATTATCTTCCCATATTACTTCAGTAATTAATATCTTCGACATTACTTCGTGGATATTACCTTCACATATTACCTCATTAATTAATATCTTCGATATTACTTCATGGATATTACCTTCGCATATTACCTTGTTAATTAATATCTGCGATATTACTTCGTGGATATTACCTTCACATATTACCTCATTATTTAATATCTTCGATATTACTTCATGGATATTATCTTCGCATATTACCTCGTTTATTAATATCTTCGATATTGCTTCGTGGATATAACCTTCGCATTACCTCGGTAATTAATATCTTCGATATTGCTTCGTGGATATTACCTTTGCATATTACTTCGGTAACTAATATCTTCCATATTACTTCGTGAATATTATCTTCCCATATTACTTCAGTAATTAATATCTTCGATATTACTTCGTGGATATTACCTTTGCATATTACTTTAGTAATTAATATCTTCGATATTACTTCGACAATATTACCTTGCCATATTACTTCGGTAATTAATATCTTCGTTATTCCTTCGACAATATTACCATCCCATATTACCTCGTTAATTAATATCTTCGATATTACTTCGTGACTATTACCTTTCCATATTACTTCGGTAATTAATATCTTCGATTTTACCTGTTGGATATTACTTTCGCTTATTACTTCGGTAATTATATTTTTATATATTGAATGCATATTACCTTGCATATATATAGAATGGTGTGATAGTTATGATCGCAACCGGAGATTTACAATAAAAAGAAGGGGGTAAAACATAGAGTGCATCGGCTGAAGAAATGATGTATCAGCGGTGAAAAGATACAAAATTATAGGAAAAGAATCCAAGGAGATGGTTGCCAGGAATTACTTAGAGGGACATCTGTGGACCTCCATTAAGGAATACAGGCAGAGAAAAGATGATTAGAATATTTTATGAACATGTATGATGTTTTCAGGTATTCTCATCTTCGACTCGATACCTTCAGTAAGAGAAACGATAATACATTAGGTACCATCAGGTATTCTCATCTTCGACTCGATACCTTCAGTAAGAGAAACGATAATACTTTAGGGTAATATCAGGTATTCTTATTTTTGATATGATAGTTTCATCAATAAAGAAATACGATAAGGAAATATCAGTTGCAGGAATAATAGTCAATAAGGGAAGATTTATGTTTTACGATCTAGAATTTGATATATTATCAGGCTTGATGGATCTTCTTAACGGAAGGTCAGAATTCGAGTAAGCCAGAATTGTGTGGTTATGTCCCATAACCGCATAATATTAGCGTTGATATTGTTAAATTCGAAAAATATTCTATCCATGGATAACTTATTGATTGATAAAAGATAAGGCTTATAGGTGCTTTTGAGGATGTACGAGTGGGGACTTTAACCTACGGGTGAATAGGACTTGTGCATGTTTAAGGGAGTCAATGAGTAAAAGAACCTGCGGGTATTATCATTGATACTCGAATTATCTTCGACAACGAGAAATGAAGACCTGTGTGATGTCTTCAGGTATTCTCATCGAAATTTGAATCATCTTCAACAACGAGAAATGAAGACATGTATGATGCCTTCAGGTATTCTCATCGAAATTTGAATCACCTTCGACAAAGAGAAATGAAGACATGTATGATGTCTTCAGGTAGTCTCATCGAAAATTGAATCACCTTTTACAAAGAGAAACGAAGACATGTATGATGTCTTCAGGTATTTTCATCGAAATTTGAATCACCTTCGACAAAGAGAAATGAAGACATGTATGATGTCTTCAGGTATTCTCATCGAAATTCGAATCACCTTCGACACAGAGAAACGAAGACATTTATAGTCAGAATGATTTAAAATTGCAATCTTACTATCGAGATGACAAAGCTAAGTACCTCTTCCCTAAGTATAGTTCGAAATTACAGTTGTCATTAGTTACCACGCTTTTTGAAGAGACGGATATATGCCATGATATATCCAGGTACTCTCACATACGAGGACTTAGGATACCTCTATCCTATATAACATAATGAAGAAAGAAGTGAGCGATGGAAATGGAAGGGCTCACGCTTGATAACTTGGAACTGTGTTCCTGGCTCAAGTACGGCTTGACTTGATCGGTTGGAACACTCCAAGCGACATTATGGGTTGAAGCTTTAGGACCATAACTGAATGATTCTGGGCGTGTTCTGCGTTGTCCAATCCGACCCTCTTGCGGGTGATACTGTCACGGCAACGATTGATGATCGCGCGGAATGTTGTTTGAACATTTGGAGATAGTTCCGAATCCAATCGACTTATAATTTATATGTAACCATCAGAGTAGGAGACTGTCGACAGTCTTAGAACTGCACATCTTCAAAATGTGGCAGTGGATAAATCATGAGGCTTATGTTAAGCCCAGGCAAAACCCCATGCACGAGTATGGTATTCAAATAAACCATTGGAGTAGATAGTCAATTACTCATATGTACCTGCGATTACATCAACGGAGTAGATGAGTAATCAATTATATGTACCATTGGAATACATGAATTAGCGCTACAAGTTATTCGATCACACGTTGTGTGGTATTAGTATAAGTATAAGTTTTGCAGCTTTTACTGTACTTAACATTAATAAGGATGACTTGCTTTACGAAGATCGTAAAGGACGGCACGAAGCGTTGGGTCACCATTCTTAGAGAAAAGGGTGATGTTACGGGTTCCAAAGTCTAAGAGAAGGATGGAAGAGAAGGAACCTATGAAAACAGAATACACGATATTCTGTATCAACAACAATACAATATGACAACGATAAAACAATACAATGTTAACGAACGATATACAATACGATAAACAATACGATAAACAATACGATAAACAATACGATAAACAATACGATAAACAATACGATAAACAATACGATAAACAATACGATAAACAATACGATAAACAATTCGATGTTAACGAACAATAAACAATACGATAAACGATATGATGTTGACGAACAATATACAATACAATGATGATGAACGATAAACGATAAGAAGTTGGCAAACTATAAATGGAATTAAAAGAGAAGCACACTCGTGATGTGCACTTGGCTGTGCTTGCAAAATTATAAAGTCCAAAAGAATATAGCGGCCTGTTACAATGTAGTTTGCCCTTTGAGGCTAGCAAGGTCACTTCTTAGGACGGAGCAATCGTTGGGTCACCGATTCTAGAGAAGGGGGTGATGTTAGGCGTTGTCCCCTAGCAGTGTCTATGGTAACCTCAGATTAGCTAATTGAAAGGGGTATATGGCTTGCTTGGCATGCATGCAAACATTCAAACACCTACCGTGGGCGTCTGTAGAACTTTCAGTCACAAGTACCTTTAGCGGGGTATAAGTGGGACACGTCTCAATTGAATAACTTTAGGCTTAGCGGATTCATTCTTGATGATGCAGCAATACTGCCAGATCGAAAGGGTTACAACCCTACCGAGCGTGTTGTTTTCAACCAGATTCATTTTCCGACTTTAGAGTGATTATGTCTGATCGGAGCAGAACAAAGGAGTTCATATCCGCAGACACGGCAATCGTCAGCCAATATGCAATTAAGTAGGATCTTAATTCCGGCCTCTTGTGTGAGGATGGTTACTGGGCACTCCCCGGCCAAAGGGAATGATCCCGGTCTGAGCATGGTGTGATTGAGGGATTCTGACATTGGCTGTTAATATGAGGCCTGGAGCATCCCCATGCATTGGCGTGTACGGAATGGCAACTGCAAGTCATTTATTCTATGCTGGTATAGTAGTGGTGGGTCGCCACGTATATCTATAAATGCAATCATACTACAGTATGAGTTGTTATAAAGACGCTGTTTGCTATGTTGGCAGTTGTTTCCAGTTACCAAACCATACGAGTGTGAGATGTCGAAGTTGAAGTTATGATCTGATATATGATATCTTGCGGTTGTGGCCTGATTCCTATCAGGTGTGTAATGCTGTAATAACGCAACTGCATGAACACGATAACCATGGGGATTCGTGGCAACCTCTACCAGGTGCATCCAATAGGGAAGTAAGACGCAAAGCACATTGCTATCAATTTCATAGAAAAGAAGTATGGGTGCGCATGTGTAACATCCCGAAGAATTTTCTATAAAGAGGTCACATTGTTTCGGCAATGAGAAGGAAAAACTCTAGCAGCGAAACAGTCAGCGATACCTACCAGCGAAAGAAGACCTTTATTTATTATTGTGTTTTTATGATACCTATACCTATTATTATATATACATAAAAATCTATTAGCTTTCTGTAGCAGCAGCACTGCACCATTGATAAGTATTCTTGTGTGAATGCCTATCACCTTCGAAACCAATAACGAGGCAATTGTATACGCTCTTGAAAGCATTATCTCCTACGCCAGAAAGAATACGTATATCTTTCTAGCGCAAAGCATTTGGTGGATAGCATCGATTATTGGGTTACAACAGGGCTTAGTTATTTATATCGATAACCTCCAGAAACAATCGGAGGCCTATCAATCGCCTGGTATCAACCAGTGCGATAGGGATAGTATACATACTGATGGTATACCTCGAATTAAGAAGCCGATACCCGATCTGGATAGTCCCAATTACGGTAGCAGCCGGGACCCGACTGAATCCGAATATGAACAATTAAGTAATTCGGAGGATTCTTTACACGATAAGATACTGGATAATTGCGAAGAGTTCCTTCAACAATCCAAGCAAGATCGAGAGAAGGTTGCTAGAAGAAACCTGCAAATTAGTAAAGAAATTTCTGGGAGATTTCTTCAATGGAGGAAACCCCGGAAAAGTTACAAGGACCAAGTAAAGGGAATCGATAGGTCCGAGGTAGCCTGGAGAGTGGCAGCATGGAGAGTGTCAAAGTTGTGCTTGGCCAGGAGACCGGAGAGGAGGCCATAGGACTCTTGATTGTTTCCGGTGGCTGCGGAAAGAAAAAGGAACTGCTCCTTTCCGTAATGCAAAAAGAGACCAGCAATTTTAGGATAAGGAATCTAGGGCCGTTCAAAGTACCTATACATAGGTCATTGGAATACCCCTAACAGGTGGATCCCGGAGCGCCGAGCGGTGGAAGAAGCCGTCCTAACAATGGCAATGAGAATGACGACAGCGAAGATTAGGAGGACATGCAGGGCGGTGAGAAAGGGACCGGGAAACGGAAGGGTACAAAGGATGAGAAGGGGAAAGGGAAGGCGAAGGCAACCGAGGAAGGGAAAGGGAAGGGGAAGGGAAACGGTAAAGGGAAAGGTATTGTTAAACAGACCCCAGGAGGAGATGATATCACTGGTGCCGTTGCTGTGCAGTTGCAGAAGGAAATGTATGAGACAGACTCGGACACGGAGGGCTTACTAGAGCGGGTATATTGAGAGCCGGAAGCATCGCCCGCTGTGTCAATTTCCTCAGACGATGATACCGACTCTACCAAGTTGGATGGCGAATATGACTCAGAAGTTGAACCTGATGTGGCTATGCACATGGAGGATGATGTGGACGGACCGGGTGGCGTTGATTTAGATGGCGATGTGGATATGGAAAGGGACAGTGACGATGATGAGGAGGAAGATGAAAAGAAGGAAGATGAGAAGGAGGTGGAGGAGGAGGATGAGGAAGAGGAGGAGGATCAGGATGAAGATGATGGCAAAGAACCTCGGACGGATGGCCAGGGGGAGATGGTAAATTCATCGGCTGACGATATTGATACTATGGTAGACGATCAGCCAATCGTGCTACCTGAGCAAGGCCAGGAGATGTGCAAGCATACCCCACGGCCACAATCTCCGGCGCCTACCCCATGGCCATAATCCCTGGAGCCTCGCCCACGACCACGAACTCCGGAGACTCATCCCGTCAGTGGGCTGGAGTTGTTGGGGCTTGTGACACCGCAAAAACCTCGCCCGGCGGTGCCAACTCTGCAAGAAGCTGAGGCAGCGGGAAACACCTTGGATGTGGATGTGGATGTGAACGAGCAGCTGGTGATTAAATCGGCAGGTGGCGATAGTCTCCCCGATGTCCCTGTCCCCGATGTACCTCTCCCTGAGGTGCTCCCGAATGGCTCGGTAGGGGAGGAGTGAACCAGTTCTCTCGTTGCAGAGGAGACGATGGTTGTTGCGTTCAGGTTAGGGTCGGGTTCTTGTCTTGTTCGGTTCCTTTGTTCTAATCAATTCATTTCAGGCATTTATTATTACACGCGTCGCAAGGTTTTTGGATCGCTCAAGGTTTATTTTATTTATGGGTTTTGAACCGATTTTATTTTTATTGGTTTTAGTTTATTCATAGTATTATGGGACATCCCTCATGCAGCGTTTTTCCAACTGCTGGCGTGTAAGAAACCTGCTTGTGATGATGTTGAGGCTGAATCAGTTAGCTTACAGTATCATGAGCTTACACACGAGGCTGCTCAGGCCCAGCACCAACTTTCGTCCCTTTCTACAGTGTATACTCCACTCGTCGCATGTCATCAACAATGCTAAAGAAGACCCCTTTCCGTTGCGCCTAATTTCAAATGCCGAAAGAAGTTCACCTCAGACAGCTGGTGACTTAAACACATCCAATTACACCATCCTTAACACCTTCAAGTTGCACAGCAGAAAAATCTACCTATTGGCAGAGCGCCCCAACACATTGAACCTGCTCAGCGTCTTGAATTCAACCCTAAAAAAGATTCAATCAAAGACTTGGATGCGTTTCCCTACCTCGAACACGTTGAAAACATCGCAGACTTGCAGTCTCACCCACCGCCACCGCAGCCGCACACGGAAATATACTCCGGCTCTGGCGCTCCGCTGTTCGATTACAATGCTGAGCCATGGGAACACGACGCTCAGCGTTGCCTTGAGAGGAACATACAGATCAATCCCTACTACCCGTTTGCGACTTGTGAAGAGTACAAATATATCCAGTGTGGGATCAAGAAGAAGGGTATGAAGACATACTGTGCCAACGTGCGGAAGGATGAAAACACCGCTCTGTGTTTCCCAAGCTTCAAAAACGGGGATGGTGTCCAGATGCTTGTGGTGAGCATGCCAGATGATCAGGCTCTCGGGGAGTGGGAACTACACACTCTCGAGGATATTAGATGGAGTGACAATCACCACCGCCCTATCAAATACTGGAATCGAGACATCGTCAAAAGCATGAGATGGTTGATGTGGCAGCCAGCCTACGCCGAGCATTTTATTGTCGACCCTCAGCGCTGCATTAACAGCGATACGCCCCCAGAACGCCTCTATACCAAAATGGACACTGCGGCCTGGTGGTGGGAGACACAGGTAAGGAGATATTCCTTAAGGATAATGACGTGCTAATCGACGTTTAGTCAATGCTCAGAGTGCGGGATACACAGGTACCCTTGATCTTCATGTCTGACGGAACACATCTCTCGAATTTTGCTGGCGACAAAGAAGAGTGGCCTGTATATATGACAATTTCCAATCTATCTTCGAAGATTCACCAGACGCCCTCAACGCAGAGGGTTGTAATGGTCGCTCTCCAATGAATTCCAATCAGGAACCGCAATATTGCTCAGAAGGGGCTTGATGAGCAGCGGCAAACAAACCGAGAGGTGCTGCTCGAAGTACTCTGGCAGGTACTTCAGCGACAGATTTTTAAACAGTATCGCAGCGCCGAGAGCGGGTATTACAACGTTCTCTATGTAGATGGCAACATCACGCATCGCAAACCGGTTATAGCACCTTGGTTTCCAGATTGCCTAGAGTATAGTGACCTACATCATTTCGAGCGGTATCTCTGTTTTTGGTGCGAGTGTCCAAAGAACGAACTTGGAGGTTATGTGCATCCCGACAAGCAACACCCCCGGTGGGATCACAACCTATAGAGAACGCTCAGCGATGCGAACACCACGGCAGCCAATGCTGAACTGTCAGTGCGCCATGTTCGCCAAGGATTCAACGTATTTCGACACATTCCCCATATTGTGAGCGACTTCCCTAAGCCCAACCTCCTCCATACAATGCAGATCGGCATGATTGACCACCTCCAGAAGTGGATTTTCCACATCATGAAGATGCACGAACGGCTCGACAAGTACAATGCAATCTGGTTATCCGTGCCTGCTTACCAGGACCTCACACAAAAAAATAAATCATATGAGGAGGTTTCTGAATGGAATGGGAAGGAGATGAAAGAAATGAATCGGTACCTGCTTGGAGTTGTAACCCAGTCTGTATGAGGCGGAAGCTCCGCTCCGCGTCCCATATTCAATCGCGAAATTGAGTGCACCCGGACAATGTTAGAATTCAATATATATGCTCGATATAAATCTCACGATGATGCAACATTGAGCTACATGGAGGATGCCTTGTATTGTATTGACACCTTCAAAGATGTTTTCTTACTCGGGCGAGCAGGCAAAAAGGAGAAGGCCAAAACCAATGCCCTGAGAACGGAACTCGTGAAGAAGCAAACGGTAGAATAGGAAGCAAATGCTGAAACTTGGACACCGTCCAAGAAGCGACGCGAAATGAATGCCTGGTGGGATTATATCAGCCACGAGATAGATGTTTCCAAGGAGTTAGATGCCGACTTCAACTTTCTGATGATCTACTTGATGTCTCATTGGGCCAAACAGATTTGTCGATATGGAACCTTGCAACAGTATTCTACCGAGAGACATGAACAAGCACATAAAACAAACCTCAAGGACGGTTGGAACGCCTCCAATCACAATCTTAACTACCTGCCACAAGTAATCACCTTTCAGCATCGCATTCTCTACTTCGAAATCAGAGAGCTCAATCTCCAATCCCTCGCTCAGCGTTGGGAGAACAGCGCTGCCGCCTGCAAAGTCTTCCCTTCCAGTGCTGATCTGGCTGCCCCCCTGAGCTCCCAGTTATATATGCAGCCCGAATTCACGGGGCCCCAAAACTACCGTGATGGAAATCATCCTGACGCTATGATCAAAGACTTCAGAGCATTACTCGATAATACTCAAGACACAACACACTGCGCGGCAATATACAGTGGCACGCAGGAGTTTATAAAGCATAAGAGTTGTAACAAGACGTATATATCGGATGAACAACTGCACACAATGGAACTCTGTATTTACCATGGTATTATGGTTGAAGTTGAGGGTTTAGAAGGTGAACGCATATCTCAGATGTATCGATGCACAGGAAGCCAGAGCTGGCGCGGAGAGGATCCACAGAACGACTGGGTCTGGGTAAAGCAATGCCCAGGGAGGTGTTATGGTGCGCTGACTGGGCGTCTGCCTTGGCAGCTGCAATGACTATTCAAGATGAAGCTTCAAACCGAGGATGGAGCTTTCGTTGAGTATTCGTTAGCCCTGGCACTCACCACAATACCTGAAAACTCGGGTCACTTGGATCCCATCTCGAAATTTGTACAAGTGAGAAGAGCACTGGCAGCCGTTGCTTTGCAAGTTTCCAGCGTGGGAAAGATCGGTGGCTGCGTGCACGTAATTCCAGAGATACCTACTAGTAGTAAGGCAGGAGACAGACGGAATGAGCGATGGATTGTCAATAGCCACATAGATCTGGCGACTTGGAATGATTTGTATAATTAGTAAAGAGAGAATTGCATTTTGCCCGCTGGTAGAAGGAACGCGTGGAGTTGTTTTCGCAGCGTCACCCATCACATTGTAATCCTGATACAAGCGCGTTCCCAATGATCCCATTCCTACGTATGGTCACAATTAGCCTCCAATGCCAGAGTGTTCTTTTAAAATAAGAGACTGACAGAGCAAGAAGAAACAGTGAAAGAGTGATTGGAGGGTGATATGCAACGCGACGCGTGGTATTGAGGCCGGGCGCGGAGTAATCCGCTATCTGGGTGTCTCTGACGGCTCTGACGGAGCGCGTCCACTCTGAGGGAGCCATTCTGCCCGGACGGAAATATTATTTGCTGATGAGGTACATTGGTGATAGGCAGATAATCAGTTGACTAGCTCATCAATGGCCATTCAGGTGCACCGACTGCAGTTCAACCATGATCGCTCAGGTCGGTCCCATCCTGCAGGTAGTAAAATCCCAGTAGGAAGTAGCCCTTCATTCCTTCATATTGGGTGATATTTTTGTTAATGAGCCTCGAGTCAGTTCTTCTTGAATAATTTCTTGTTGCACATAAAGCACTTGACGTGTATCCGGTGAGTGTTGACCATATTCAAGAAATAGTCAGTGAACACATATTCGGATGCATCCCAATCATGCTTCAGTGGGTAATTTATCGCCTCAGGCATAATGGGTTAGCGTATGACATGCACAGCCGCATTGTACCCCGCAAAACACAAGGGAGGGGTACAATGTAATCATCTTACGATCAGTTATCATCATTAACCAGGATCTATATATCATATCCTGCACAATGATGGTGCACATTGTCTGCGGAACATCATTAGCAGCTAAGAGAAGGATTCTTTTGTCATCACTGCATTCACCAGCATCGGTGTTATTCTACATTATTGCGGCATTTTGAGTTCTACCTATGCTCAAGCTTCGAAGCAGCTGATAATAAAGATTGCTCGTTCTAATAAAATGTATAGGCGAGTTTCCTGGCTAGCTGTGTACCCACACAATGATCATCATGATCTGCTCAGCTGGTATGGCAGTTGCGTCAGTATTGATCATTTACCGGAGTGGGGATTTCGAGGAGAATATTATCATTAGACAAGGAGTTCAATTGGAAGCATCACTGTTGCTGCTTGATTGACAGGCCTTCTATTCAATGAGGTTGCAAGGTCATACACTCACTGCAGTTGTATAATATCCCTACTCGTACTAACCTCCATACTGGAGAGAGGTTCTTGCTGGGTTCCGGAGATATCACATCATATTCCTTCTACGACCGTTCATGTCATGGCAGCATATGAAGGTGAATATCTATCCAATATCTGAGTATATGACTTCACGCATATAACAAATAAAGGCGGGATCTGTGTGATTAAAGTTTGTTTCTCTCATGCCCGAATTGGTTTCATGGATCAAAGTTGTAGTGAAACACTATAGTTCGCGACAACAAAATGGGATATAAGAAGCCCTTCATTCTGCCAAAGGTCACTACTACCTGCAATATACTCAACCATACTCTAATTTATTCTACATCACTTTGTGCACCTATAGTAGTTTACAACCATCTTTGTTCACAGAACATGTCAATGATGAGATCTCCACTGAAGTCAGCTAATATGACTCCACCGGGTGGTCACTGTGGCTCGCAAAAGTGCTGTGATAATAATTTAGGATTCTTGGAAAATTGTTGACGATTTGCCACTGGTAAAGACAGTCAATCTGCGACACACACCAATCAATATGATCCGCCGCATCAGTGTAGTTACCCTCCTTCCCAGCAGCTATTTCCATGTGCTCCACAGTATTATGACTATTCACCAATCAATATGACACACAACAGTTCGCAACCAACCACTAGCGCAAGACAACAATATTCACTTATGGGCCACAGTGGCAATCATATGACCTTAACCAAGGTGGCTATGGTGAGTCTCAAATATTTTGCCAACCACAGTGCCCAGGACAGGGGCTGTTACTTGCAGCTGCACTGAGAGTGCCTCTGAGACCGCTGCGATATAATCCAGTCAATCGGCCAACATCTTTCAGGTCTACTCCTCCACCTCAACTTTCCTACAGTGCACCTGGGAGACCATCAGCAACAAACCTAGTTTCTGTCAGGAACACCCAGGGGTTCCTGATGGCCCTGACGGCTCTGATGGAACCTCGTATCGTCTGAAGGTGAATCAATTACGACCCGTCGCATTGCATACCTTACCTCCACACGCTATTACACCATGCCTCTTATTCTTGGACCATGTCGCATTGTATGTTACTCCATGGACACTCGGCGTCCCGGTGTAGCGCTTCCTTTAGTTTGGGTCGGGAATGTGGTGTCATATATGCACCATCAGAACAACACATGTATTGCAGTCATTGCAGAGGCTCTACTTATGGTGTAGGCGTTTACTTAACACCTAGCGCTGTTTATACCTTTCTCCAGCTGACTGCCATGTTTTACATATCCGCTATTGCTATTGATCCGATGCCTCACTAATGTTAGCAACGGGTCCGGGTAACCCGCCAGCAGTCCGGTTTTTGGCCGGGAGTTCGGTTCAGTACGGTTCCAAACCCAGCCAAAAACGCGAAAAGCATTTTCTTGGCGGGGTTGTTACCCGGACTAGATATAAACCTGCGGGTTTTGGCTGGGTTGTACCCGGACCGCGGTTCCATTTTTACTGTTTCTGCAACTCTCGCTCCAATTAAGTATTTGAGTTCTGATCGTATCATGACATGATCAGTATGTACATTGTGCAGTTCTAGTCACACTTTCACCTCCAACTTTCAGATTTGCGATCCGACTGATATTCGTTCAGTGGCTGTGAAATAAAGACAGATTTTATGCGAAATTTCCGGGTTTTCGATAGCGACTCGACGAATATTGGTGGAATGACAACTCTGGAAGTGGGAGGTGAAAGAGCGGCTACAACTGCACAATCTACATACTGATCATGTCACCATACGATCAGAACTCAAATACTTAATTGCAGCCAAAATTGTGATTTTAAAATGCCGGGTTTTTGGTGATAAAACCGGCCCATTTGCAACAGTCCGGGTTTTGGTGTGCTAAAGCCCGTTTCAATGGTTCAGTTCCGGTTACAACCCTAACCCGGAACCGTTCTAGCGGGTTGGAACCGTTGCTAACACTATGCCTCACTCCCCCATATATGTTCAACTTTGGAATCTTGTCACATATTACAGTACAGTCTTCACTTCAGATACATCGCTTGCCATTGCATTTGCTTCGCCATTATTATATCTTACAGGTCTGAAATTTACTGTCCAATCATTACACTCTTTAGTACTATGCCCTCAATCTCAAGTACTATGCCCCCAGTCCTCCTGATTCTGCGTTGATCCATCATCGGTTTGCAATTCATCTTCCACTTCATCCGAATCTGCATCGTTGCCATTGTCTCCCTCATACCCATCGACATCACTGGTTGCACAGTCAAATGTCCCAAGTTCAGTTGCAGTTCGTCATTGCCGGCTTGCGGTGGGGATGTCATCGCTCTCGATCATTTTGTCACCATCATCGTCGTAATTCGGACAGCCCCATGGCATCCTGACACGCTGTTCGTCGTACCCACAAATGTTGCCTAATGCAAAATTTGGATCCATGCTTCAGATCTTAGGCTCCTCAAGCGACACCTTGCAGGTCAAATAGTCATGAAGAAGTGCATTATCAACACGCTCTGCTTCTGTGCTGATGACGTCGGCAGGCATTGGGTTCTCTCCCTGTTGGATCTGACGGTTGACTCAATCAAGAGTGTTTCTAGACACCTTCTATTGGTAGCTTTCCGATAGTGTGCTCGCGGTATACATCAAGAATGTATACCTGTTATCAACGTCAGGTGAGTTAAACAACTTCCAACTGTTTGCACTGCCGCCGGATGTATTCTTACCAGTGTCATTCTTGTAGATGAAGTACTTCGACTGATTAGGTCTGTACACTTTCAACTTTACCTTCAAAGCTTTTGGAGGTACACTTTTGTTCATTTGGCACTCCAGGAGAGCATGGCGCAACACAGTGCAGGTAAACATGATCAGTGACAAGGGTAAATGACTGTCCTTGTAGTCAATTATGCAATTATAACATCCATCAGCATATTTACCATGGTTATTCGGCTGATGATAAAATTAGACGTAGATAAATGCCAGCATTGCATCTACCAGGAAGTAGAGTGGACGCTGGCCATTTGTTAGCAGCTTTCGACAATCTCTGTATTTGATTTGGACTGCATACACCACCTTCCACACACTCTGCCACAGGAATAAAATACTTATTATCTGCCAGAAGGGAATCAATGAATTCCAAACACTGTGTGTCAGATTCAAAGTGTTGGAGATCATCAAGCTCTGCTATGTTGTCCCTTGCTGGGTGAATAGGATGGGATTTAACTTTGTTGACTTGTGCTCAATCCTGGTACATGTTTGGGTGTGTAATATTCAATGAGGGCCGTTGCATCAGCATACCTCTTTCAAGATCTCCTTTCTGCATGCCTCACATCAGCAACAACACTAGTTTCCAGCAGAAACACACACGTGTTCCGGACGGCTGTGACGGCTCTAACGGAACCTTGTACCTACTGACGGAGAATTACTCGCATACCGTCACCCAGGCGATGGGTCGCATTGCATACTTACCTCCGTTACTTTGCACCTGGAATCTGGTGACTTATATGCACCTGCAGAACAACACGTGTGTTACACTCTTCCCAGGGGCTGTATTTACGCTGTAGCCATTTACACAATGCCTGGCGATGGTTATGTCTTTCTTCGGCCAATAGCCGCATTTTTCCTCTCCGCTATTGCTATATATCGGATGCCGCACTTGCCCCATATATATTTAGCTTTGAGATTTATCCCATATTGCAATGCAGTCTGCACTTCAGATACATTGCTTACCATTGCATTTGCTTTGCCATTATCGTATTTTACAGGTCTTAAATATACAGTCCAATCTTCACACTCTCTAGTATTATGCCCTCAGTCCTCCACATTCTGCGTTGATCCATCATCGGCTTGTGATGCTTATTCCTACTCAAGAGCATCCGCATTGTCCCCATCCTCGCACTCATACCCGTCGACATCACTGGTTCCCAGGTCTACCCTACTATGCCCTCAATCCTCCACATTGTACGTTGATCCATCATTGGCTTGCGATGCTTCTTCCTCCTAATCTGTATCCGAATCACCGGAATCCTCGCCCTCATAGTCGTCGACATCACTGGTTCTCAGGTCAAACTTACTATGCCCTCTGTCCTCCCCATTCTGTGTTGATCCATCATTGGCTTGCGATGCTTCTTCCTCCTCATCCGCATCCGCATTGTCGCCATCCTCACCCTCATTTCCGTCAACATCACTGGTTCCCAGTTCAAATCTCTCGAGTTCAGTCGCTGGCCATCGTTGCAGGCTGGTGGTGGGGATGGCATCGCATACGTTGTGTTCATCACCTTCAACTTCGTAATCGCTGCTGCACCCTGGCATCCCGAAATAAAGTTCATCATTCGTGCAATTGATGTCTATCGTGATGTTTGGGTTAGTTCTTCCGATCACATGCTGCTCAAGCGCCACTTCGGAGGGCAAATGATGAATAAGAATTGCATTGTGAACACGCACTGCTTCCATGCTGATCACCATGGCAGGCGTTAGGTTCTCTGCCTGTTGGACCTGACACTTGACTGTAGCAAGAGTGTTGTTATACACCCTCTGTTGGTAGCTCTCCAGTAGTGTGTGCCAGATACTAATCAAGAATGTATATGTGCCTGCACCGCCAGGCAAGGTTAACAACTTGCGACCCGTTGCAGCACAGCAGGATGCGTTCTTACCACTGTCTTTCTTGCAATTGAACTAGTTCAAGCGATCAGGTCTGTCCACTTTCAGTTTTGACTTGGAAGCTTTCGGGTGAACGCCTTTGTTCTTTTGCCACTCCAGGAGAGCATGGTGCAACGCGGTGCAAGTAAACATGACCAGTGCCGAGGGTATATGACCATCCTTGTCGTCAATCATGGAATTACAAAATCCATCAGCATACTTACCGCGGTTATTTGCCCGATGATAAAATCTGATGTAGATAAACCGTGGGATTGTATTCGCCACAAAGTGAAGTGGACGCTGGCTATTCGTTAGCAGGTTGCAACATTCTCTGAGTTGGATTTGGACCGCGTACACCACCTTCCACACACCCCGCTTTTGGAAAAAGATACTTAGCGTCTACCAGAAGGGAATCAATGAATTCCAAACCCTCTGCATCGGATTCAAAGCGGTGGAGATCATAAAGCTCTGCTATATTGTCGCTTGCTGATTGAATGAAATGGGATTTAATCCCATCGACTTCAGCGCGAACCTGGTACCGAATTGAGCATGTAATATCCAATGTGGGCCATTGCTTCAGCATACCTCTTGCAAGATCTCCTTTGTGCGTACCACCAATGCTATGGACCAAATGTTGTTTTGCTGCATTGCGGTGTTCCAGTACGTCTCTATTATCTACTAGTATCGGGCTTCAGCAAATGCTTTCGCAACACATCGCGTTGCATAACTTACTGTCTCCATGTCACTTGCACTGAAAAACGGCCATCTGTTCTGCAGGTAGAGCCCAAGGAGTCTGCCCGTTGCAAATTCAAGATGCGTCATGTCTCAGTGACCAAATCGATAGATGCTGCGACTGCTGGCGACGACTGATGGAGGTGTTGACACCGCCTGCAGTTGGCATTGCCAATGCCTCTGTCTGTGATTTCTTTCTGTAGCTCGCGTTCGCAGTGGATTTGTAATGGTCGCGCAGGCTTCTGGATTATGGATGTGGGTTGGCAAGTTTGCAAGACCACTGAGAGGAGTGGGAGTGCTAGCAATGCTCAATGCAAGGCTGGATAGAATGGGATGCGGTGAGTCAGTCTGTGAGATTCCTCTGGGTGCTGGTGTGGTACGACTGCTTCTACCCGGCATAGCCGTTGGAAAATCTATTGATCATCACTGTGTAGAGAATGGGGTGCAAGTAACGCAGTGAGTGATATCTATGACGCCAGAATTGGTCACTGAGGATGAGACGGTGGAGATCTGACTCTGAATTGTCGATGATACTGAACTCCCTCCATGAGAGGAATCCCTCTCCTCAGTCAGTGCGGAAACACGTCACTTCACAAGGGGTAGCTGAGAATGTGCTGAAGTCCTACACTTTTGTTGTTTCTGAACAATTTCCATGACCGGAGTTATGTGATGGTGAGGGCTTTGGGAATGCATAGTCCAATATAGATGTTCGACGTTCAGAATATAGGAATCATTTTCTCTGCATCCACATGGAATGGCATGCCAGGTAGACATCGATCTGAGCGTCCAGGGAGGGATTTGAAAAAATAGGCAGGTGCAGTGCATACTGTGCTAGACTCCAAATCACTAACGCCCGTAACGATACATGGGTATGATATCCCTTGAACCGTATTCAATTCTGGGGTTAACTGCCATCGGATTAAAGTAAGATTAAACTCAGCATTGATATCCACTATTACAGCAATGTCTGAAGGTCCATTTGCACAGCTTAAAGGGTGTTTATACCTTCTTGGTGCAATGATGAGCATATTGCACTCATTCTTGGCACAATACTTCGAATCATCAATTGTGTATAACTCCAGCTTTGCTGTGGACATTCCCCTTTGGCAGAGTAACTTCAGCAAAAAAAGAATTCTGTATGGGTGGAATTGCTTGGTTGAGTGAACCCGGTTCATCAGAGCTGTTCTTCACATCCTGTTGGCAGCTTGCTCCTCGCCCAGTACTAATACGATGCATTGTGTTGCATATCGCCCTCCGATCGCAGTTTCACTATTTCTTCTTGCTCTGTTGGTCTCCTATTGTAAATGACACTTCTGCTGTTGTGGCCAATTATGGAAATACGTCGGAATGGGTTCATTCGGCACCCGCTTGCATGGGGATTGGAAAGCGATGGGTGACACTGCGAAAACCTCTCCTGATGTTCCTAGTACCTGCGCACAAAATTCAATTCTCTCTGTACTAATTATACACATCACTCGAAGTTGCCAGATCTATGTGGCCATTAACACACCATCGATTATTCCCCCCATGTTCTGTCTTACTACGAGTAGCGATCGCTGGAATTACCTGGGCGCAGCCGGCAATGTTTTCCACATTGACAACTTGCAACGCAACTGGTGCCATTGCTTTTCTCACTTGAACAAATTTGGAGATGGGATCCAGGTTACCCGAGTTGTCAGGTATTGTAGTGAGCGCCAGAGCTAACCAGCACTCAACGGAAGCTTCACCCTGTTTCAGGTACTTGATTTTGAATAGTCTTTGCTGCTGCCACAGGAGACGACCATTCAGCGCACCATAACATCTCCCTCAGCATTGCTTTACCCACACCCAGTCATTCCGTCTATCCCATCCGTGCCAGCTCTGGCTTCCTGTGCATCGACAAATGTGGGATATGCGTTCACCTTCTAAACCTTCAACTTGAACCTTAGTACCATGGTAGATACTGAGTTCCGTTGCATGGAGTTGTTCATCCAATTTATCCATCCTGTTACGACTCTTATGCTTGATAAACTGCTGCATGCCATTGTATATAGTCATGCAGTGCATTGCATGATGCGTATTGCCGAGTAATGTTCTGAAGTTTTTGATCATAGCGTCAGGATGCTTTCCATCATGGCGGTTTTGGGGTCCCATGAATTCGAGCTTCGCATCGGACTGCTAGCTCAGGGAGGCAGCCAAATCATTGCTGGAAGGGAGGACCTTACCACAGGCAGCGCTGTTCTCTCGAAGATGAGCGGCGGCTTCAAGATTGAACTCTCAGAATTCGAAGTAGAGAATGCGAGGCTGAAATGTGATTGCTTGCGGAAAATAGTTGAGATTGTGATTGGAGGTGTTCAAACTGTTGTTGAGATTCAGTTAATATGCTTGTTCATGTCTCTCTGCCGACTACTGTTGCAATGCTCCGTATGAAAGAATCTGTTCGACCCAGTGAGGCATCAAGGGAATCTTTGGAACTGTGAAGCCGGCATTGAACTCCATGGAAACGTCTATTTTGTGGCTGATATATTCCTGCCAGGCGTTGATTTCGCGCTGCTGCTTGGACAGCATCCAAGTTTCGGCCTTTGTTTCCTTGTCTATCCGTCACTTGTTCATGAGGTCCATTCTCAGTGCATTGGCGTTGGCCTTCGCCTTTTTGCCAGATTCCCCAAGTAAGAAAACATCATTGAAGGTGTGAAAACGACGCAAGGGGTGTTCCATGTAGCTCAATGTTGCATTGTCGTGAGATTTATATTGAGCATCCATATACAATTGTAACATTGCCTGTGTGCACTCAATTGGGTGACTGAGGATGGGTTACTGACCGGGGCTTCCTCCTCGTAGAGACTGGGTTACAACTCCACACAGGTACTGGCTCATTTCCTTCATCTCCTTCCCATTCCATGGAGAAACCTCCTCATATGAAAAAGTTTTTGGTGTGAGGACATGGTAAGCACGCACGGATAACAATATTGCATGTTACTTGTCGAGCCGTTCGTGCATCTTCGTGAAGTGCAAAATCCACCTCTGGAGGTGATTAAGTATGCTGATCTGCATTGTATGGAGAAGGTCGGGCTTTGGGAGGGCGCTCACGATGGATGGAATATGTTGAGACATGTTGAATCCTCGGTGAACATGGTGTGACAAGAGTTTGGCATCGGCAGCCTGGGTGTTGGCATCGCTGATGTAGGTTGCTATACTGAGGGCAATCTGCAAGCCATGCTGCTACAACCGGTTGGCACCTCCTGAAGTCACCATCTGCACACAGATGATTGTAATACCCACTCTCGGTGCTGGAATTTTGTTCAAAGGTGACAGGCTGGAGTACCCGCCGAAGAACCTTGTTCTGCACCTCTAAGTTTGTTTGCCGCTGCTCAACCAGCCCCTTTTGAGGAATATTGCGGTTCTTGATTGGAATTGGCAGGAGAGCGCGCATTACGAAGCTGCACATTGAGGTCATCTAGCAGATCTTCGAAGTTAGATTGCCAATTGTCATAGATACAGGTCACTGAGTCCTCTTACCAGCAATATTTGACTGATGTGTCACATCAGACATGACGATCATGGGAACCAGTGTATCCCCCACTCTGCACGTTGACATAACACCTGCTAGTTCGTCATCGTCATCGGATGTCTCCCCATGCCAATGTCTCCCACACCCAGTCGGCGGAGTGCATTTCGGTATCGAGGCGTTTCAGTGGTGTATTCCTGTTAGAGCAATGCTGTGGGGCGTCAATGTGATGCTCGGCCTATGCTGGCTGCCGCAGCAACCATGTAATGCTTCTGGCGATGTCTCGACACCAGTGTTTGATTGGGCGTTGGTGATTTTCATTCCTTTTCATGTCTTCAAGAGTGTGTAGTTCCCACTCCTCGAGAGACTAATTATCTGGCATGCTAGGCACCAGCTTCAACGCGCAATCCTTGGTTTTGAAGCTTGGGAAACCTAGAGTGGTGTTTTCTTCCTTCTTCACGATGTCATAGTACGTCTTCGTGCTGTCCATCTTGATCCGACACAGGACATATTTGTACTCTTCACATGTCACAAACTGGTAGTAGGGATTGTTTTGTAAGTTCATCTGAAGGTAACCCTGACTGTCATTTTCCTATGACTCACCAATGTAATCGCTTAGCAGCGCACCGCGGCCGGGGTATGTTTCCATACGTGGCAGAGGCGGTGGCGATGGTTGAAACTTCGAGTCTGCAATTTGTTCAAGGTGTTCGAGGTAGGGAAACGTGTCGAAGTCTTCCAATTCATCTTTGTTAGCATTGAATTCACAATGCTGAGCGGGTTCAGCTTGATGGGGTGCGCTGCGAACTGTCAGATTCTTCTAGTGTGCAACTTGAAGGTATTCAGGATAGTGTAATTTGATATGGTATGGTCGCCAGCTGTCTGGGGTGAGCTTCTTTTGGCTTGAGAATTCGGGGCAACGAAATGGGGTCTTCTCTGGCATTGTTGACAACCCGTGAGGTATGGAGCATTCACTGTAGAATGGGACGAAAGTTGTTGCTGGGCCTGAGCAGTCTGGTGTGGATATAAGCTCCTGATACTTTCAGCTAACTTGAGAGATTTATTGAGCTTTAACACCATGACAAGGAGGTTCCTTACATGCCAGGAGTTGCAAAAACACTGCATGCGCGATGTCCCATAATACAATGAATAAATGGAAAAATTAACCCTGAGCAATCCAAAAACCTCGTGACGCATGTAATAATCAATGCCTAAGATAAATAGATTGGAGCAAAGGAAATGTACAAGCCCACAACCCTAACCCACATGAACAAAACATCTCCATGCGTGCCTTGATCAGTGCCTGAGATGAATAGATTACAGCAAAGCAAACTCACAAGATAAACACTCGATCGCCACCCGAACGCACATCTCTTCACCAAAGCGAGGAGTGGTTCACTCCTCCCCTACCAATCCATCTGGGTGTGCCTCTGGGAGAGGAACATCAGGGACAGGGACATCGGAGAGACTGTTGCCACCAGCCGATTTCCCCAGTAGCTGCTGCTCCACATCAACATCCTAAGTTCTTGTGGCTACTTCAGCATCTTGCAGAGTTGGCACCTCTGGGCGAGGTTTCGGTGGCATCACAAGGCCCAAAATCTCCAGCCCACTCTGGTGATGACTCCCCGGAGTTTGTGGTAATGGGCGAGGCTCCGGGGTTTGTTGCTGAGGGTCAGTCACTGGAGGTTGTAGTCATGTGGTATACTCGGGCATCCCCTGGCATTTTTCAGATAGCCCTGTTGGCTCCTCATCTACCATGGTATCTACATTGTCAGCTGATGTATTTACCATCTCTCCCTGGCCAATTTTCCGAAGTTCTTTGTCATCATTCTCATCCCCATCCTCATCCTCATTCTGATCCTCATCCTCATCCTCCTCCTGCTCTTCTTTCTCCTCTTCATCTTCCTCCTCCTCATTGTCACCATCCCATTCCATATCCACATTGCTGTCTAAATTAACGTAGTACGGTGCGTCCACATGATCCTCAATGCTCATATACACATAAGAATCATGTTCTGCGTCAGATTTGCTGTCCGACTCCTCGGTTGAATCGGTATCATCATTGGAGGACATTCACATCGCAGGTGGCTCAAAATATTCGAGCTCCAATTAGCTCTCCCTGCCCGATTCCCCTTGCTCCCTGTAGCCATTCCACTGCTCAGCGAGTGTTCTCCCCCTGTGGTTTGTTAAGCAATTCCTTTCCCTTTCCCGCATCCATTCCCGTGCCTGATCCTGGTCCCATTCATGTTCCGGTTCTGGATCTGGATCTGGATCTGGATCTGGATCTGGTTCCTGTGCCCGTTCCGCTTCCCGTTCCCCTTCCCCTTCCCATTCCCCTTCCCCTTCCCCTTCCCCTTCCCCTTCCCCTTCCCCTTCCCTTTCTCTGGTGCATTCCACTTCCCCTTCTTGTCCTCAGTCGCCTTCTGTTACCCCTTCCCATCCTTGACTCCCTTCATTTTCCCAGTTCCTCTCTCACTGCCCTGCGTATCCTCCTCATCCTTGCCTTCATCATTGTCATTGCGATCGCGAGAACGGCTCCTTCCACCGCTCAGTGTTCCGGGATCTGCCCCGTTTTCATTATCACCATCCTCCTGGATCATCCCATTCCAAGTCAGTGGTCTAATGGCCAGGAAGTCACCTGGTTTGTACTTCCGGCAGCTTGGCACCTCAATCTTTGCCCTGAAATCATCGCTACCATATCAAGAAAAATGTCGGCTGGTGCATTTAACCTTCCCGGAGCGGGATGTCTGCGGATTCGAGCGATCGACTTGATCTCCAAAGACACGGGGGTTGTCGCACCTCCAATTGTTCATTTTGTTGCGGCTTTAGTTAAACATTTGCTGCCTAGACACACGGAAGGCAGCCCACCACTCCTGAAGAGGAGAACTGCTGCTCCTGCAGTGTGGCCACATCAGCTGTAATCATGAAAAGTGGCGAGTCATGACTGGATCAAGAAAGATTATACCATAAAAGAGGTCCCATGCTCTCTCATCCATGGCATTGCAAACATTGTATATCCGTATGAGTCCATCGATGTGTTCTGGGATGAATCCCTTTATACAGTCCCGATTGAACGACTGGTGTCAATTTGTATCTGATGTCAACATCATTGCTGTAGCCTTCTACTTTCCTTTGCTGCTTCTCTTTGGTGCCATCGCTGTGAGTTGAAAATGAATCTACATCCGAAGCAATAGCACTATGATACAGTTGCATATAGTAGAAGGAATCCCAGAGGGAAAGTACAACGTTGTGTAGGTTGTCTGGAGTGTTTTGGAATGAGAGGCGTTGTTTTGTGCAAGTCATGTGATGTCGGGATTAGGATGCTGGCGATGTGTATAATATGGGAACAAAAGAGAGATGAGTTTTAGGCGGGAAGAAGGGATATATATACTCGTGTTCTGGCGATTTGTTGGTTCAACATGTGCATCTTGTTGGTTACCGAACACAAAACGGCTCACATTTCAGCTTCCACAACCGCTAGGTACCTCATCAGAGTCAAGCCCGGCGACGAGAATTCGTACTTGCGGGGCGGACAGTTTACACTGCAGGGCATTGGTTTTGCATCACACAGCATTCTTTCCACTCAGACCTTGTGTGTGTCGGAGCACACTGAGAAGTTCTCAGGTTGTCCGATCTGTGCAATCATACCACATAGCTACAAACACGTCTAGCGGCGGAAAAGGCACACTGAACTGATATTATAGAAAAGCGAATACCTCATAGTTCGGTTTATGATGCTTTCATCTGGGCCAGAGGGAGATTTTCACGGTGAAGCTGAAGATGTATACAACCGATGGTTCGAAGTATTGCTCCAAGAACGAGTTCAATACAATGATATTTGCGCCAACGAGGCATAAACACCCTTCAAGCGGTGCAAATTGACCTTCGGATGTTGCTGTAACCGTGATTATCAATACTGAGTATAATATGAGAGCACTCTGATGGCTCTTAACGCCAAGATCGAATACTTTTCAAGGTATCTTGTCCCCAAGTATCGTCACCAGCGATAGTGATTTAGAGTCTAGTATGGTATACACAGTGCTACCCTGTTTTTTTGAATCCCTCCCAGGTAGCTCAAACAGGAGGCTATCCTACCTGCTGTTGCATATGTATGCAGAGGAAATTATTCCGGCATTCTTAACGTCGAACATCTATATCAGACCATGCTTTGTAAAAGCCCTCACCCTGATATGACTCTGGTCATACAAATTGTTCAGAAACAACGAATGTGTTGGCCATCAGGTAACTTTCAGCTTTCCCATGCTATGTGAACCGTTTCCGCACCAGCTGGCCAGAGGGATTCCCCTCAAGGAGGGAGTTCCATTGCCTCTACAATCACTGGTCAGAAGTCCATCCCCTTATCTATGCTGAACAATTCCGACGTGGCAGATATCACTCAACAGGTGACTTCCACCCCATCCGCTATACAGCGATGATCAACGATTACTCCAACCGCCATCCTGCAAACAAGCAGTTGTAGCACACCAGCACCTGGAGGAACGTCACAGACAGACTCAACATGACATGTTGTATCCACCCTCGCACCTGGCAATGTTAGCACTCCCACTCCTGTAAGCAGTCTTGAAAACCTGCCTACCCTCATCACTAATCCAGAAACCAGCATGACCATTACAAATCCACTGTGAACGTGAGCTGCTGAAAGGAATCAGATACATAGGCAGTGGAAATTGCAACAGCAGGCAGTGTCTACACCTCAACCAGTGGTCTCCGACAGTCGCAGCATCCATCGATTTGGGCACTCAGATATAACGTGTCTTGAATTTGCAATCGGTAAACTTATGGGGCTCCATATGTGGAACAGACTGCTGTTTATGTGTGCAACCAAGTTGGAGATGGTAAGTTATGCAACACGACGCGCTGTGAAAGCATTAGCTGAAGCCCCACACTGGCAGATAAGAGAGAAGTACTGGAACACCACTATGCAGCAAAACACCATTGGGTCCATAGTATTTGAGGCATGCAGAATGGAGATCTTGAAAGAGATATGCTGAAGCAATGGCCCACATTGGATATTACACGCTCAAACTGGTACCAGGTTCGAGCAGAAGTTGACATAGTTAATTCCCATTATGTTCAATCAGCAAGGGACCATATAGCAGAGCTATATGATCTCTACTGCTGTGAATCCAACGCAGAGCGTTTGGAATTCATTGATCCCCTTCTGGCAGATAATGAGTATCATTTTCCTGTTGCAGAGCCTGTGAAAGGTGGTGTACGCGGTCCAAATCCAATGCAGAGAGTGTCGACAGCTGCTAATGAATAGCCAGCGTCCACTGTAAGTCATCGCGGAATCAATCCCAGCATTTATTTACATCAAATTTTGTCATCGGGTGAAACACCACAGTAAGTATACTGATGGATTTTATAATTCCATGATTGACAACAAGGACGGTCATATACCCTCGCCACTGATCATGTTTACCTGCACTACGTTGCACCATGCTTTTCTTGAGTGGCAAAAGATCAAAGGTGTTCCTCCGAAAGCTTTGGAGTCCAAGTTCAATGTGGGCAGCCCTCAGCGCTCGAACAACTTCAACTGGATGAACAACAATGGTAAGACAGCATCCCGCTGTGCCAGAAAGGGTCGCAAGTTGTTGACCTCACCTGACGTTGCGGACACGGTTACATTGATGGTGGATACCTGGAACACACCACCGGAGAGCTACCAAGAGAGGGTGTTTAAAAACACTCTTGCTACATTCAAGTGCCAGATCCAACAGGCGGAGAACCCAATGCCTGCTAAGGTCATTGCCATGGAAGCAGCGTGTGTTGACAATGCTATTCTTCTTGAGTATTTTACCCCCAAGGTGGCAGGTGAGCAGCCTGAGATCAGAAGTACTGTCCCAAATATCCCGATAGACAACAATTGTACGCATGACGAACTGCATTTCGGATATGACAGGCTGCACAAAGAACAAAGATGAATGGGAGAATATCGATGAGAGCGATGCCATTTCTACCGCCAACTAGCAACGACGGGCCGCAACTGAACTTGAGAGTTTTGACCTAGGAACTCGTAATCTCGACAAGTATGAGGGCAACAACGGCGATGACGTGGATGGGTTGAGTAGGAAGAAGCATCGCAAGCCAATGGTGGATCAATGCAGCCTTTCGAGGACTCTGGGCATAGTACTAGAGAGTGACAAGATTGGACAGTATACTTCAGACCGGTAAAATACGATAATGCTGAAGCGAATGCAATGGCTAGCGATGTATCCGAAGCGAAGACTGTATCGTATTATGTGACAAGATGTGAAAGGTAAAAATACAGGTGAGAGTGCGGCATCCGATGAATAGCAATTGCAGAGAGGAACAATTTGGCATTCGGCTGGAGAAAGGCAAACACAGCGCTTGGCGTTGGGTAAATAGGTACACCATAAGTGGAGCCCCTGAGAAGAGTGTAACACATGTGTCATTCTGATGCTACATATACTTACGGCATTCTGGACACAAAGTACAGGAAGCCAGACATTGGGACAGCGAACGTCACCGGGGCAATACGCTACATGACGCATTGCAACAGGAGACATTATACAATAGCCGCCACAGGGGCGGCATGCAACACGACCCATCACTTCGGCAACAGGTCAAGTTTGATTCACTATCAAAGGATACAAGGTTTCGTTGGAGCGGTCAGGGTCATCAGCGACACGCAGGGTGTTCCTGTCGGAAACTAGCTTTGTTGCTGATGAAAAAGCATCGCAAAGCGAATAATGACGTATTCTGTATCCTATCAAATCAGTAGCGTGTGCTTTTTCCACCTCTAGGTGTGTTCGTAGCCATGATGGATGGTTGCACAGTTGGGACAACTTGAGAACTACACAGTATCCTCTGGGATGCACGACGTCTGAGCGGTATAACTGGTGTGTGATGCAAAAGCATTGCCCGGCGTAGTAACATGTACTTACTGCGAGTACTTAATCTCCTCATGAGGCTTCTTCTTCATGAGGTGCCTGGTGGTTGTTCAACAGGAAGGGTGCGCCATTTGGTGTTTGTTAACCAACAACAAACAGAATATGAATCGAAATTATCATATCTCATATGTTGAACCAAGCAATTGCCGGAACTCGATTATATATATCTGTTCTTCTCGGCTACACCTCCTGTCTCTCTTCCTTCTGTATAATCCACACCGGCCACATCCTGCGCTATTTCAACATCATGTTACTTGAACAAAACAACTCCTCTTGTTCCAGCACACACCCGATAACCTACACAACTTTGTACAGTCCCTCTGGGCTTCCTTCCGCCACATTCAAATGTATCATAACGCCAATGATTGAGATCTAGATCGATTTTCAACTCATAGTGACGGCACCAAAGGACGGCCGCAAAGGAACAGGGAAGGCTAATGTAAACATGCTGACATTGGTTATAAATCGCGGCCTGTCATTGGATCAGGATTGAATCAAGAGATTCGTCATGGAACACACCCTTCGACTCATCCGGATATACAAGGTTTGCGGTGTCAAGGATGATAGGACATGGGAACTCTTTTATGATATAATCTTTCTTGATCCAGTCATGACTTGCCATGTTTCACAATTCCAGCTGATGTGGCTGTACCGCAGAAGCAGGAGTTCGCCTTTGAGGGAGTAATGGGATGCCCTATGCTCATATATGGGGCAAATGTATAACGAAACCCGCAACCAAATGAACAATTGGATGTGGGACAACCCCCATGCCTTCAGGGATCAAATCAATCGCTCCAGTCTGCAAACAGCTAGCTTGGGGATGGATAAACGCACTGGCAAGCATTTCTATTGGTATGGTAGCAATGATCTCGGGGGAAAGATGGAGTCGAAAAGCGGCCAGCGGTACAAACCAGGCGACTTGCTCCCTGTTAGATCACTGAATTGGGATGAGTTGATTGACAAGGTTGATGATAATGAGAACTGGGTGGACCCCAGAGCACCCAGCAGTGGAAGGAGCCATCTTCGTTATGGCAATGACACTGATGACAGCAAGGGTAAGCATGACACGCAGGGCAGTGAGAAAGGGACTGGGAAAAGGCAGGTAGCCAAGGATGGGAAGGGGAAACAGAAGGCGACAGAGGACGGGAAGGGGAAGGGGAAGGCACTGGAGAAAGGCAATGGGAAGGGGTAGGGGAAGGGGAAGGGGAAAGGGAAAGGGAAAGGTATTGTTAAATAAACCCCAGGGGGAGAAAGCTCCCAGAGCGATGGAAAGGTTACAGTGAGCTAGGGGAATGGGACACAGAGGGATAACTAGAGCTGGTATATTTAGTGCCGCAATCATTGCCAGCTGTATCAATTGCCATAGATGATAATACCGACTCCACCAAGGAGTCGGACTGCGAATATGCCTCAGAACATGACGCTGATGGTGGTTTGTGCATGGAGGATGATGTCGACACAGTGTTGGGCATTGATTTAGATGTTAATGTGGATATGGAAATGCACTGTGACGATGAAGAGGAGGATAATGAAGAGAGGAAAGATCAGGAGAAGGATGAGGAGGAGGAGGATGAGGAGGAGGATGAGAATGAGGATAATGGCAAAGAACCTCAGATGATTGGCCAGGGAGAGATGGAAAAAACATCGAGTGACGATGTAGACACCATGGTAGACAACCAGCCAACCGTCCTACCTGAGCAAGGCCAGGAGTTTCGTGAGCATACCCCATACCCACAACCTCCATTATCTGCCCTTCGGCCAGCAACCCCGGATCCTCGCCTTCGACCACGAACTTGGGAGAATCATACTCTCAGTAGGCTGGAGTGTTTGGGGCTTGTGTTACTACAAAAACCTGGCCCTGCAGTGCCAACTCTGCCAGAAGATGAGGGAGCCGGAAAACCGATGGATATCAATGTGAATCAACAGCTAGTCCGCATATCAGTAGGTGGCATCAGTCTCCCAGAGGTCCTTTCACCGATATCCCAATCAGTGAGGCACGCCCCCACGGCTAAGTAGGCGAAGAGGGAACGAGTTCTCACATTGCAGAGGAGGCATGCTTTCGGGTTAGGGTCAGGTTCTTGTCTTGTGAGTTTACTTTGCTGTAATCTATTGATCTTAGACACTGATAAAGGCATGTGTGGAGGTGTTTTGTTTGCGTAGGGTTGTTTTAATTCCGGCACATTTTGGTTAGGGGATGTAGGCTTGTTCGTATCATTTATTCTACTCAATATATCACAAGTATTGATTATTACCCACGTCGGGAGGTTTTTGGATCGCTCAGGGTTTAATTTGTATTTTATTCATAGCATTATGGGACATCGTGTATGCATTGTTTTTGGAACTCCTGGAGTTTACGGAACCTCCTTGTGATGGTGTTGAGGCTCAATAAAGCTGGCAGTATAGTGAGCATATACCCATAGCAGCCTGCTCAGGCGCAGTACGAAGTTTCGTCACATTCTACAGTGCATACTCCACTGCTCACGTGTCATCGACAATGCTGGAGAGTATCCCTCTTTCGTTGCCCTGAATTTTGATGGCGAATGAGGTTTACTTCAGACAGCTGGCAACTTAAACCTATCGAATTACACCATTCTGAGCACTTTCAAGTTGCACGCCAGACGAATCTGACTGTTCACAGCATGCCCAAACACGTTGAACCCGCTCAGCGTTGTGAATTCAACACTAACCAAGATTTATTCAGAAACTTGGACGCGTTTCCCTACCTCCAACATCTTGAAGTCATCGCAAACTTGGAGTATCTACCCCCACCACCTCCTGTGCCCAGAAAGGAAACATACCCCGGCACCGGTGCTCCACTGAGCGATTACATTGCTGAGCAAGGGGAACGCGACGTTCAGGTTTGCCTTGAGATGAACCTACAACACGATCTCTACTACCCGTTTGCAAAGCGTGAAGAGTACAACTATATTCACTGTGGGATCAAGTAGAAGTGCATGAAGACATACTATGACAAAGTGCTGCAGGAAGAAAACACCCTTCTGCGTGTCCCAGGCTTCAAAAACAGAGATGGCATCCAGAAGCTCATGGCAAGAATGCCAGATGATCAGGTTCAAGGAGAGTGGGAACTACACACTCTCGAGGATATGTAATGAGCTGACAGTCACCAGTGCTCTATTGAATACTTCCGTCTAGACAGGATCAATAGGATGAGATGGTTGATTCAGCAGCCAGCCTACGCTGAACAATATATTTACGCCCCTAAGCATTGCACTTCGCGCAATACGTCACCGAAACGCCTCAATACTGAAATGAACACAGCAGTCAGGTGGTGGGAGACTCAGATAAGAACAGATACCCGAGGATTGTGACGTGATGACTGATGTTAAGTCAATGTTCAGAGTGGGGGATGCACTGGTTCCATTGATCTTGATGTGCGATGGAATACATCTTTCGAATTTTGCTGGCAACAAGAAAGAGTCGCGTTTATACCTGGCAATTAGCACTCTATCTTCAAGGATCGGCCAGATGCCCTCAACCAACAGTGTCGTAATGGTTGCTCTCCTACCGATTCTGATCAAGCACCGCAATATTTCCCAGAAGCGGCTAGATCGGCAGCGACAAACAACCCGAGAGGTGCTGAATGAGGTACTTTTGTGGCAATTCCGGCCTCAGAACTTTAGACAAAATCCCAGTACTGAGAGCAGGTATTACAACGTTCTCTGTACACATGGCAACTTCAGGCGTTGCAAACCAGTTTTTGCAACATGGCTTGCAGATTGCCCTGAGTATTGTGACCTACAGCATCTCGAGCTGCATGTCAGTTTTCGGTCGAAGTGTTCAAAGAATGAACTTGGAGATTCTGTCCCTCCTGACATGCAACACTCCCAGCAGGATCACAACCTATATTGAACGCTTAGCAATGCCAACAGTAATGTGGCCGAGGCTGTACTCTCATCATGCCATGTTCCTTGAGGTTTCGACATGTATCGACATGTTTCCCATATTGCAAGCGACCTCCCGATGCCCGTCCTCCTCCATACATTGCAGATTGGCATGCTTTACCATCTCCAGAAGTCAATTTTCCAGTTCATGAAGACGCACAATCAGATCGGCCAGTACAATGCAATATGGTTATCTCTGCATGCATACCTTCACCTCACACTAAAAACTGGGTCATATGTGGAAGTTTCTCCATGGAATGGGTAGGAGATTAAGAAAATGAGCCAGGATCTGGTTGGAGTTGTAACCCAGTCTGTACGAGGAGGAAGCCCCGCTCAGCGTCGCATTTTCAGTCGCACAATTCAGTGCACGTGGGCATTGTTGGAATTCTATAGGTATGCTCGATATAAAACTCATGATGATGTGGCATGAACCTACATGGATGACGCCTTGCGTCGAGGCACACCTTCAAAGATGTTTCCTCACTCAAGCCAGCCAGCAAAAGTGCGAATACCAGAGCTTGGGCCCTCAGAATGGAAGTTGAGAAGAAGGGAAACATAGACAAGGAAACAATTCCTGACACTTGGACACAGTGCAAGAAGCGGTGATGGATGAATGTCTCGCGGGATTATATCAGCCACAAGATGGATATTTCCAAGGAGTTCGATGCCGACTTCAACTTTCAAGAGATCCACTTGATGCTTCACAGGGTCGGACAGATTCGTCGATACAGAGCCGTGCAACAGTATTCTGCTGAGAGACACGAACAAGCACATAAAACAAACCTCAAGGACAGTTGGAACACCTCTAATCACAATCACAACAACCTGCCGCATGTAATTTCCGGTCAGCGTGACATTCTCTGCTTCGAAATCAGAGAGCCCAATCCCCAAGCCCTCACTCAGTGTTGAGAGAATAGAGCTGCCACCTGCAAAGCCCTCCCATCTGGTGCTGATCAGGCTGCCCCCCTAAGCCCCCAGTCATATGCGAAGTCCGAATTCATGGCAGTCCAAAACCGCCTTGATGGAAAGCATCCTGATGCTATGATCAAAGACTTCAGAACATTAATCAAGATCACGTAAGATGCAATGTACCACTTGACAATATACAATGGCACATGCGCGGTCATCAACCATAAGAGTAGTAACAGGATGTATATATCGTATGATCAACTGCACGCAATGCAGCTCTGTGTTTACCATGGTATCAAGATAGAAGCTGAGGGTTTAGAAGGTGAATACATATCTCAGATTTGTCGATGCACAGATAGACAGATCTGGTGTGCAGGGGACTGACAGAACAACTGATTGTGCTTCAAGCAACGCCCATGGAGGTGTTATGGTGTGCTGAATGGTCGTCTGGTGTGGCAACTGCAACGGCAATTCAAAATCAAGCTTCTGAATGAGAATAGAGCTTTCGTTGAGCACTGGTTAGCCTTGGTGCTCACCACAATACCTGAAAAGTCAGGTAACTTGGATCCTTTCTCAAAATTTGTACAAGTGAGAACCGCACTTGCAGCCGGTGGTTTGTAAGTTTTCAGTGTAGCAATCATCGTCAACTGCGAACACATAATTTCAGAGATATCGACTTGTGGTAAGACAGGAGACGGACCGAACAAGCGATGGATTATCAATATCCACTTTGTTCTCGCAACTGGGAATGATGTGTAAAATCAGTAAAGCAAGGATTGCATCTTGCGTGCAGGTAGATGGAACTCCAGGAAAGGTTTTCACAGCGTCAGCGTTTGCATTGCCATCCCAATGCAAGCGCCTACCACATGAACCTCTTCCGACGTATGGTCACAGTTGGCCACAACACCAGAGTTTCTGGCAAACATTGAAGACAGAAAGAGTGAGAAGACCTGGTGAAACTGTCATTGGAGGGTGGTATGGAATGTGATGAGTGATATTAACGCTGGGTGCAGAGTATGCCGCCACCGGAATCACTCAGATGGCTCTGATAGACCGCGTCCAGTCCGACGAATCTATTCTCCCTGGACGGAAATTGATTTTACTGATGATCTTTCATTAGGCTCCCACCGATCTGATTCCTGCCACCTGCAGGACCACTGAAAACAGATCTTGCAAGTATTTTGGACTTGCCCCTATTACCAGAGATTTGGTACAACAATTATGATGCAGATGCTGAGAGTGACGATTCGTAGGACATGGGTGGTGAAGAGGGTAAACTCCCAATCCGGCTGTAGAACACTAAGTACTCCTTGAAGCAATTTGCGAGACGGATTGAGCAGGCCAACTGTAGTGTGTTCAACAAGTGGAAGAAAGCATAGGTGGCTGGCTTTTCCGAGATTTGGCAGCAGTCCATTATCCAAAGACAGGACCATTTGAATCTGCTTAGAGATGGACACATGCACTGGGAGGCAGTAGTTGCAAAGTATTGGAGACATTGGAGGAGAGGCTGCCATTGGATAATTTCGATAATACTGAATGGATTTGTTGGCAGTGCATGGAGATGTTATTGAAGAAATGTGAAAACAAAACTCGCAAGCTGAAGCAAAAGGGAAGGCGAGGTAACAAACACTGGCAACAGATTTGGAAGAGTGCATGAGCAACAAGGTGAGATGTGATCTCCCTGAGTGGCGAAATACACTGTTCATAGTTGTAATTCACCGGTTGTCGAACGGCAAAGATATCATACTATCACCATAACAACTCCAACCCTCGTTTGCCGATATGAGGCGCTAGGAGAAGCTGATTGATTTCATTGAAAAAAATAGATGCTCTAAAGAGCCATACAGTGTAACAACAATATTCAAGTCCACTTTGGAGTAGGACAAATTGGACAATGAGTGTATGGAATTATATTCAAACGAGCGAATGAAAATGAAAGTCAAATCTCATAGCATCCTGAATGCACCTCCATATCTGCAGATGCTTTCAGAAGCACGTGAGAATGCTCTTGTAGAGTCTGAGAGTACTTTGCTCAGCTCCAGGGGGGTCTGGGAGTATCTAGAAGTACTTAGAAGGACTGGTGAGGTCACCCGGAGTGTCTGGGAGAATTGTGTGTGGCTTCCGGACCAAATTACATTTTGCTAATGGAGGTGGTGGAAATGAAGTTGCACCAAATGCCAAGGTCCACAACTGTTTGGAGATGTGGTAGAGTAGCCAAAACCTACAAGCTACACAGAACAAATCTCATGGTCAGAATAAACAAATGACAGCCATAGGATACATTTCAGATACTGAAGAGATCGTCAAAGCATCCTGGTCAAACTTTCAACATGATGGTGCAGCTGCATTTAAATTGTCGGAAAAATCACCTGTGCCACCACCTTTGTCTGCGAAGGACCTCCCTGGAGGAGGAACTCAGGTAATGAATGTCAACTGAATGAAACAAATCGACCACCATCCTGCCGAAAGTGATATGGATAGTTCACCTGCACGCATTTCAGATACCGAAAATCAGCTTAACTGGAATGGGGACTTCGTTAATCTAAACAATAGCGAAGATGACTGGGTGGCAGACAATGAATCAGATATGGAACGGGACAATGGCAGTGAGGATGCAGATACCCAGAAGCAGCGGAATGTAAGTGCAGCACCGAATGTTCCCGGATTGATTAGGTCTTTACAACAGTCAAAGAAGAACGTTGAAAATGTGATGAAAATGGTCATTATCATGGTAATGAGGAGGAATAAGAGAATCAAGACAGAGTAGGACAGAATGTGTCGATGTATTATCAGCAAGTTTATCATGTGGTTTGACCGAGAATTGGATTTAGAGAAATATTATGGGAGAATATTGAGTAGTCGCGTGAGAATCTTGGTTAATAAACAAAGGCTTAGCAGACAATATGCATTATGTGCCAAGATATATAATGTTTCACCAGATGAGAGTGACCAGTGCTCAAATATTACTGGGCTTGGCTTTGCCATGGAGCCAAGTCCTGATCAGACTGCAATGCAACCACCAAGTTCAAATATTTATGAATGCAATTATTCATGGCAGCAGATCTTGACTAGACTGCTCATGAAAATGAACATCAACAGAGCGTGAATGATTTTTAATTCTGTAAGTATAGAAATTGAAAGGTGACGTAGTCGGTGCTATCCATCACCAACATACTGGCAGTCTATCTTGGCAAAGGAGTAAACAATACAGTCATTGCCCCATTCTGAAAATGAGTATCAACGGAATGTCAACAATTTTTGCCTGTGCATCACGTGCAACATAAGTGGCGATTGGTTGCCGCCATTCATAAACGAGATGTTGGCTGCCTTCCGAGTCCACAATCGTAACATTTGGCGCTCTGCTCTATTCTGAAAATGACTGTCAACGGAGCGGCCACGATTCTAAGTGTGGTAAGTATGGTAATTGTAAAATGACCTGGTCACTGGTATCCATAACCAATATACTGGCAGCCTTCCGTGGCAAAAGAGTATACGACATGATTACTTTCCCATTGTGAAAATGAATGTCAATGGATCCTCAACAATTTTTGGCTGTGCATCTTGTGTAACCTAAGGGGCAATTGGTTGCCGCCATTTATAAACGAGGTATTGGCTACATTCCAAGTTAAAATCAATACCGACTCCCTCCCTGTCCCATCCTGATAATGAGCGTCAATGGAGTGTCAATGATTTTTATTGTTGGATCATGGGTAATCTAAGTGTCGCAATGTGGTAATAATTCATAGACGATGTTATGGCAGCCATTTCATTTGAAACAGTGCATGACACATAAGTTACCACATCATGAAGCTGAGCATCAATGGGGCGTCAATAATTTATGGTCTTACATATTGGGTGATCAAGGATTTGCATGGATAAATGAGCTCATAATAGAACTATTGGTTGCCTGTATAGCTAAAAATACAACATATAACAGGAAAAACACATATTCCAAAATAATCAATATTGCAGGTTGCAAAGAATCCAAAAAGAGATTATTGCCTGTCGAACACCTAATTTTAATAATGTACAATTATCCTACTGCACAAACAAGAGCAATATATAAATCTACATTTGGACCCACTGGGCGACCTGCTGACAACCCGCCCGATTCAGATAGGTTGTGAAATCTCCATTGAACAGTGCCCGAATTGACGGTTTGGCTGTTTTGACAACCCGGACTGCCAATTTGCCAATAGTTTAGTTCTGACCAAGACCTGGACCCGAAGTGACGGTCCGCGACCGTTGCTAACTCTAGTATTGTTGTATGTATAATGGTTTCATTATACTTATAACAACTGTAAAGAATTTCACTCAAGAGTTCTACAAAGCTCTCATTGTTATATGTGTAGAGGGTCTAGTAATTGTTATCCACTTGAATTGACTACTTAATAGGGTATTTGAAAAAACTGGTTAGTATAATATACATTTTACCTGGGCTATTATCATTAACAAACTAGTTGAATATTTTCTCCTTATTCCTATGCTGTTAAGAATTTTGAATTATTACAGTTGTTGATCTTGCAGTGCATTGCAAGCAATACAACTGTATTTGAGTAACAGTCTAGTAGTATTTATAATAATCTGTCAAGTATCTCAGATTGTTAAGATATTGCCAATAACTTGCCTATCACCTCAGCAAGTTGACAATGGTCTGTCTCATTACAATTATGATGACAATTAAATATCCAATGACTATGACCATAGTCATCCAGTATATCTCATGAATCTGTATATTCAAATCAGCATGTTTGGGATTGTGACAATGTACCCTGTAGACCCGAGCAGATTCTAAACATTTCAAATTCATTCTTCCTATTCAAATAGCTACTTATATATATATCAGAACAGACAGGGTGTTGGTATATTGTGTAGGTCTATACTGTCACTTAACAACTTCTCATTACAGCCGTACTTTCAACTATAAATATAGATTAATGTCAGTTTGTTCCACTGTAGGCCTAAGAATAGTACAAATATTAATCACTACTGCAATTAACAGTTCTCTGCTCAGATTGGTGATAGTACTTGTGACTTCTTGGGCGATATTGGAAGGGTTCTAAAAACTTACTCTCTATTGTATATCTGCTATTGAGGATGTTGCCAGTTTCCCAGGGAAGTGGTTTCATGTTGAAGTACAACATGCACTGCATGTTGATTGATACACAATATTTATATATCGTACAAGATAATTCAAATATACTTATCCACTTTTCGTATCATAGCCAGAATGTTTCATTACGTATTGTTTATAGTTCAGATAATTATCAACCTCATCTACTCTACCTAACTGGCAGGTTACTGAAATGTTAAACTGTAATTGCAAAGAGTTAACATTACAGTAGATGGTCTGCAATATTCAATGTTATCACATCATGCTGTCTAGTATTCTCATGAGTGCAATAATCTCAGAGTACCTTCCAGTTGGTTAGCAGTCAAAATTTAGGTGTGTAGTATTTGAGTGTTAATAGCATTTGTAGAACATGAAAAGCTAGAAGTAAACCATGTCATTGAGTTAAGCTACTCGTCGGTTCAACAAGGTATTGGACACGTACTAACCCTAACTGGTTGGTATATGTCCAATAACTTGTTGAACTGACGAGTAGTATGTATCAGAATGTTATTATTCCATAGGGGTCAAATACAGTCAGCTGGGAATTTTATTATGGATAGAAGTACTAATAAATTGAGAATAAAATAAAGAATTTATACAATTGTAATATAGCACTGACATGTACTACGCGAGCAGATGCTGAAACAACTGAACAAATGAAATGCAATATATTGAAGTTCATATTATAAGTTGTAATCATTATTGTAGCAATATGTTGTCAATAGAAACTCCACAGTGGGAAAATAACTATTTCAAACCAGCAATACATAAACACAATATTGAAAAGAAAGCCAGATTATATCAATAAAGAATTTGCTGATATAGCGAAACACTTTCTAAGCCAAACCATCATTATGTTCAAATATCATAGCAAGTATATCTATTTTAGTTTCATACATAGAGTTTGAGTAGAGTATCAATACATTGCTGCTGCAATGAGAACAACAAGCTCTATCAATAATCCAAAGTCACAAGATTAGTAGTAAAGAACACCTTAAATTATTATTAGCAATTCTACTTATTGACAATTACTAAGCTTTTTTCTTAATGGGGAGTATTGATGCTAGCAATCTGTTGAGCCATTGGTATATTCAGATTACTATATTTTTATTATGAAGAATGGGGAAGTTTTTCCAATACATATCAGATAATATACTATGCCAGTGTTACAGGGTTTAAACCAGATCACCACAGATACCTAACAACAGATCTCCTGCTGCATAAAGACTTTGAAGAATTATCAATGATGAGGATTCATCTCACAAACCTTATGACTATTAATTTCCTCTTGGCTTATAGCACAAGAGGTTGAGTCTTAGATAAGACGAGAATTTGGAATTGGAATAGTCGGCTGTGCATAGATTGATAAATATTGTATGAATCACTAGGATCTTAGTATCCCCATAACAACTTCAAGCCTTCCAACTGTACCAACCTTCCCAGACTTTGTGCTGCTGTCAAATCAGACAGGTCCATATTTCAGTATTGCTAACAAATTAGTTTTCCACATATCTGCCTAAAAATTGAAACAGCACCACATCAACTTAATAATACATGATAGCCTCACGTGAGGCTTATGTACTTATTCGATGTATTGTAGCTTCAGACTTAACTGCCCATTCAGAGAGACATACATGGTTCCAGCAAAGAGGTTCAGTTCGCACAGATTTTGGACAGGAGAGAGGGCCATACCACAGCAACTGGCCAATTTATACCTACAATTGAAGCCTCTGAGATCTCTAATAATTACATCATCGCTGTAACTCCAAGAATGGTATCAAGAGTATGGGTGTAACCTTTAGGATGCTCTGCGTTGTCCTGGTTGCTAAAACAGACATGGCGGATGCTATGTTGGTCTTGATAACAGTGTGATGCTTTCACAGCCAGATATTGGATCCTGGGTCCTGAGTACACAAGGCATCTTGGGTAAGATTTACTATTCTTCACTCTGACAGTTGCTATTGATATGCTATTGGTAGAATACAGGCTTTTTGCTCGCAATTACCCACATAGTTGATTTCATATATTCCTTTGTGATTTCATGAACAGAAGACCTGCCCAAGACCCCAAACGACAGGGTACGACGTCCACCTCCAAAACAACGACCTTCCTTCACTCGCGATTTGTCGATTCACCTGAGATTTATGGACTCGCTTGAAATTTCTGGTCTTTTTGCCATCCCAGTCGAGCACCAACCACCATAACAATCATACTCCATACCTTTCCCATCTTTTAGGTTATCATTAATCTTTTGACCAATACTTCAGATGGGACCGAGTGTCAGCAAAGCTCCAATATTTAAGTACTCACAACTTTGACATAAGTCGTTACATAATTCAATTTTCCCTGTCCACATTCCATTCTGCTAAATATAAAATTGTGTAACACTTTATAGTATATATGTTCTGTCCAATAGACAGTTCGCAAACTTAAGCATCCGGTTAACGAATTCACTAGTGTGTGAAATTGAAGAGATTGTTGCGAACAGGTCATAAATATCGTAAATCATTTTTGCCAGTTTCTGAGTTTCTGGCTGAATTCGGAGGAGTAAGCTTAAGATAGTTGATTAGACCTATCCACAGTGAAATAATAGTGCTGTACTTAGATCACAATCGTGACTGTTATGAAGTGTACACTCTACCATCGACATGCTTCTCCAACTACCATTTCCCATCCCAAGGTTACACCAAAACCAATTGTGTGATCAAATTTGACAAGCTACAAATGGTGGGGTCAGAGCATACTATTCCACACATGTATTGTGTTTCTTGGCGTTGGAAATTTTAAAAGCATGAAAGTTCATCAGTTTGTCAGTTGGTTCCAATTTGCGAATCAGCCAAAAATATCGCAATCCCACCTCCCCGGTTCGCAATCTGGAAGGTTCGCCCATAGGACGGAACACTTATATCTAGTCTAGATAGACGAGAATGGAAAGACCCTTCACCTCATCATAGCAGCTCGTGCCAGTGTTGATGGGACCTTCATTACAGTTACGACAGGTACTTCGTGGTTCATAGGGGAGTGACGCAACTTACTGTTTCCTCTCCGCTCCATGGCACAGCGTTCATTGAGTTGCCCCAGCAGCCGAGAAATAGCAGCATCGAGCCTGTGACTAACTAAAAGTACGCGCATGGCGTCACAAACCCCTTAACAGTAATAAGCGAGGTACAGAAGTATGAAAAACCTTGGTTATATCACTTGTCCAGTCACAAACGTCGAACTTCACGGATCACCTACTGAGCGCTTCCGTAGGTCATTGTCGCCTCGGGGCTTCCCTTCGAACTTAGAATATAAGGCGGACGGGGACTAAAGTTACGAATGACCGATGGTAAGCACTCCGGAAGCTAACCCTAAGGCAAAGTCGCAAATGCGACCAATCCTTCGCATTCTCTATATTCGTGTTTATGAAAACCAATCTATTGTGAGGTCGGGGTTTAATTCATTCAGTTTGCCTCGGATCATAACCTACAAACCAAAAACACAAAATGGGCTAAACTAGGTCTACAGTAGACCTGGTATTTAGCTGAGTTTGTTTCCCAATTGTTATGAGATTTCTCGTTCCTTCCGCCAAACTTCAAGCGCATCAAGGAGTTTCTTAGGCGGTTGTTGTCTGTATCCCTGCGGATTATTTTTCACCCTATGTAGCACTTAGCATCTCAGCCTGGGACGTGGCTAGAATCGTACCACTTCCAGAGATCATCGCATGTTTGTTCTAAAGGTATTTCCGCCCGCCAGTCTAGTTCTTCATTCGCCCTCTTCGGTACCGCTGTCAAGTTCAGCACATCACCCTTTCGTCTATCCACTACTTCGTATGGAAGATCACGGCCAACTGAGGCGGAGAAAGCCTTCACGATGTCGAAGACAGTGGATCCCATTCCTGTCCCCAAATTCCATGCCCGACATCCCGGGCTGTCGTTGCGCAATTTATTTAGAGCCGCAATATGGCCTTTTGCAAGGTCCATAACATGGATATAGTCCCGGATTGCAGTTCCATCATGAGAGTCATAGTCTTCTACCCGTTAACATGACAACCGTGGCCAAAAGCGTATGTTTTAACTCGCCTGATCCGAAAACTTTAATGCCATCACGGCGTCCGACAGCAACTTGACCCAATAACGGAAATAGATTAAAAGGCACACCAAGAGGATCTTCGCCCATGACACCACTAGGGTGAGCACCAGCAGGATTGAAGTAACGCAACAATGCACCGTTCCAGCCATTGTTTGCCTCACAGTGATCCTGAATAACTAATCCACAATGGAACACAATATTAGATATTCATCAGGTCATATCTCATTATTTGTCCAGAACAGGAGAACTTACGCAATTCAATAATCATTTTTGTCCTCCCGTAAGGATTTGTTGGGCCGATGGGACAGTTTTCAGGAATGGGAATCATACCCTCGTGCTTAGTAGCGTCGCCGTAAACAGTCGCCGATGACGAAAATACCAGATTTTTGACACCATGCTTGTGCATTGTCTGGATCAAGTTTATTGTACCGCCAACATTAACGCGGTAATATTCTGTGGGGATTTCCGAAGATTCACCGACAGCCTACGATGCAGAGCATGAGCAAATGTACAATTGCAGTCTATGCTCCAGCTAATCCCTCCGCTAGATAAAGATCTTCCTGAAAATAAGGCGCAGGAATCGTTCCTAACCTTAAGAGCGGCAAAATGGATGACAGCATCAATCCCGGGATGCTTTGTGAACACAATGTCTAGGGCAGTTCGGTCCGTCACATCCGCCGAACAGAACGTAGGACGTTTTCCGCTGATAAGTTCGATACGGTTAAGGGCTTCCTCCGAAGAGTTATACAGATTGTCGACTACTACGACATTGTAGCCAGCTGAGAGAAGCTCGAGCACTGTAAACGAGCCAATATAGCCCGTTCCGCTGGTGAACTGAATGTTAGAAATTGTTTCCACGTGGCAGGAGCTTCATTCCCCATATATGTGCTAGGGTCATACCCAGTAACTAACACGATTCGGGGCATGACAGTGCTGAATAGCGTATGTAAATTCGAGTGAATGAGAACCGAGGGTTCAGTTTGAAGTCGCGAATGCGGGACTGACAGGTGCAGAGGTGGACGGGCTATTCTTTAAATACTACCAGACAATGTCCATCGAATTAAATATCAAGTGGAGACATGAGGCACGATTGGATAAGACGAAATTGGCCAAGGAGATGGGGGTTGAGAATGAACACCAAACAATGAAGACAGGCTGGATGGATGGATTCTGTCAACACAACGGAGACCGGGGGCGGGGTAGGTACTCACACCTGCCTGATGTAAGTAGCAAGTACGTCATACCTGCTTGTTCACGCCCACATCACAACTTAATGAGTTGGCTAAAGATTCCGAAAATTGTCTGGATTATTCAAATAAGTATACAAGGTGTGCTCCAGATACCAGGAGTATAAACTATGAAAAATTGAAGTATCATATAAAGTGGATTGCAGCAGTTTGAAGATACCAACTATCCAGAAATCATTTCCCAACTGTTCATCCAATATTGCAAATACTTCTCACATTATATGACAACTATTGCATCTGATAAATAAGATACTTACAGTCGACTACAAACTACACTTATTCAGGTGCAATTAATTACCCATCAAATTTTAAATCTCTACTCACCCTGATAAAAATACCCTTGGTAACTTATTACAAAGTTAATAACTACTCATTGCAATCTAATAACAACTGAATATGTATTTAGATATGATATTTGTTTGCAACTTCAGAATAAAACATTACTATATAATTATTAAAAGTATACTTATTTCATAGTTAATTTCTTCAATAGTAAGTTTTTTCTATTTTTCAATATCAACTTCCTTTATTCCACTAGTTGGTGTAGTGTATTCTCAGCCTTTAAACATTTTAATTCTATCTTCAACAAATATTTAAATATATTCAATTTGATTAAATTTTAATAAGGTTTATAGTAAATCAACTATATCTATAGCTTTTGTCACTTTTTAATATATTGTATAGCCAGCAAAGTAATATAAAGTACAATAATCTGTCAAGATAAAGTATTAAACATTTCTCAGTAACCCAATATCAATTGACCAAGAAAATGGACATGTAATGTATTGGATATTATCATGTATATCAATCGTATATATTTTCCCGACAGTGATATTAAAATACGGACATTTGGTGTGTTTGAAAATATGTAAAGCAATTTGTATTAATACTCTATAATATTCTATAACTTATTGAATTCTTGTTTTCTCCAATTCAATTTTGCTTTTCAATTAACACTTGCTAAATATCGTTCAATAACTATTGCAGTGTTTAGTGTTTATTTTCTGATTGCTATTTGATATTTTGATTTCTACTGTAGTTGTCATAAGCTGAATGCTGATTTCCAATACCAATATATACAGCATCAGTAAGGAGCATTTGAATCATTAGGTGATACTCACATAAGTGAAATGTATATTGGTCCTGAAGCTACATACAAGCTGCTCGGACAATCCAGTTGAGCTTACCAGTACTTTGGATTACTTCCATATGCTTGCTGGCGCTGCGGGAGCTAAGCAAGGTGCTGTTGGACTAGTGGTCGTAACAGTTCTGGACCATTGCTTCAGGTCCAGATGTGTGTTGAAAATGCGATGCTGCCAAATTGGCAGTCTGCGTTTTCAGTACACCCAAAAAATCATTGTAGATATGGTTTGATGGAAATTTCCCAACATGTCTGAATTCAGCGAGTTGCCAGCAGGTCACCCAGCTGGTCTATCTGTGGATTCATAAAACACTCTTGTTTTGGCTGTTTGACAATAGTATCTAATCAAAATCACTTATTTAATATTCAGTAATCTCTTTTTACTTGTTTTGCAGTTTGCAATATAGATTATTTTGAAATTTGTATTTTTGCATTTATATTTTGTATTAATGCATCTACAGGAAGTCAACAGTTCTGTTATGAGCTCAAGTATCTGGACGATGCATTAAATACCCAATAGTCAACATTAATAATTGCTAACACTACCTTGACACTGATATTCCTGATGGGGCAATGTGAATGTATTGCACAGTATCGGCTGAAAAGTCTGCCATTACATCATATATAAATTATTGCCACTGTTACTAGTTCCCCTTTAGTTGTGATAATGGGAACTCTAATAGTTATACGAATATATGTTATGGAGTTACTCTCCATCTCGTTCAATGATATACATGCCACATATTCATGACATTACAAGTAGCTCGGTTATGTGGTTCTGGGCAAACTTACACATGAGTTGAGTGACGATTGGAGAAGCATGCATCTTTGCTTATCGGATTCACTTTTGATTATGCAGGTATGTTCCTCTTGCAGTCGAGCTTGCTTCAGCTGTATGCATTGATATCAACCTTTCGCATTTATCAGGACCTAGTGGAATATGACAGATTGGACAGGAGGTTACTCCAATGTACAGACACAGCAGTTGTTAGTTACATGCATATATGCAGGGCGTATAACTTATTATCACATGCATATGGACAATCAGGGTAATCTCCAGTAGAAGAAAATAGTAACGGCCTCAACATGATCTGACTGAGGAAATGATGATGTTGGCTGAAGATATGTGGTCTAAAGCAACCCTGCGTATTGAGTTGATCCAGTATGCAATGCAACATCAGTCTCAGTATTAGTAAATGCAAATGGGTTAAATTCTACATCGGCAAAGTATAGGTTGGTTGCTGATTAAATCTCTGACACAAGACAAATAGCCTTTGAGGTAAATCATTACTGTGCAGGATTCACTGCTGACTAAGTCTGGCTGATGTTCAAATTACCGAAGCATACAGATTGTAAGATGTCTAAGTTGAAGTTCTGTCTGCCACATTGTCTGACATGATATTGTGCAATGGATTGCCAGATTCTAATCAGGAGTGTAATGGCTAAATACCTCATCACATGAACACCATAAGCTACTGCGATACGTGGCAGTTATCACAGGGTGCATGCTAGTATAGCATGATGAGACCACAATAACGCAATCATGAGCAATGGAGACATAGTGTTGAAGAATGGGTGAAGAAATCTTGAAGCCAAATATAACAAGACGGTATTACTCTGGTAATGAGACTACAAGCTCAAGCAGCAATCCACAGTCATCATACAGATGCTCCAAAGATGATTTTACAATCTTTGTCAAAATTCCATTTGGCAAACGTCAGAATGACTTCCCTACTTTACAACTGTGACATTACACTTCATGTCTGGGTACAGATTGACACATCCCGAATATACATGATACGCAAACACCAAGCATAATTTAGACTGCATCTTTCCTTTAGAAGAGGAGTTTGTTATCCAGATATGTAAAGTGGTGATTCTGTACACATATTACTACAACATCTATTATCTGATTGTACAGTACTTGTCTGCTGGCAGTCTTCCCATGTCAAGGTTCTCTGAAAAGCCTTTGATTCGCTGCAAGGAATAATTCATTACTAAAATTGGAATATCAATATGTGGCAGAGGGTATTGGAAACACCTGAGGAAGTGTGGAGAACCATGGTTGCTCTTGAACAAGATCAAGGGGTTTAGTCCTGGGACAGAACAAAGAAAGAAAGTGTTTTTTCCATATGTGGCTGTCTATAGTTCGATAAGTATTGTATTTTTTTCAGAAATTCAGCACCACCATAACAGCCACAATGTGACACTTAGATTTCCCACAATGCAAGACCAAAAATTGTTGATGCTCAATTGAGGCTCATTTGCAAGGTGGGGCAGGGAGTGTGTCACTTTCATTATTGCCTCTAAAGGTGGCAAATATCTCATTTATCGATATAGCCTACCAATCACTGCTTAGATTACCCAAGCTGCGAAGCCAAAAATCATTGATGCTCCATTCAGATTCATTTTCTGAATGGGGTAGTGACCATGTCGATTTCTCTTTTGCCAATGAAGGCTGCCAATATCTTGTTTATGAATAACAGCGAACAAATGACATTTTCATTACTTTACTTACATGACCAGAAACCATTGATGTTTGCTGTATGCTACATGTTGGAAGGTCATCACAATCTTGTGACGAATATTGTATTATGTGACAGTGGCCAAATCTTCCATTATATGTTAATCCCATTGCACAACTGTTTGATTATATATGATTCAAGACCACAAGTCATTGACACTCTGTTGACACTGATGTTTAGGACGTGTTAGCAATATCATAACTAGCATTTTACCCCTTGAAGGCGGCCAGTACCGTGATTATTAACTGATGTCGTTGCACAGCACTTTGATTATTGAAGAAGCAAGACTGAAAATTGATGATGCTGCATTCATACTTATTTCTGGACTGGGGTAACGATCATATCGCTTTCTTCTCTACCTATAAGGACAACCAATACATCCACTGTAGAATCATGTGACTATGCAGCCCTTTGATTGCCAGAAGTGTCAGACAAAAAATTGTTGATGCTCCATTGATAATCACCATATAGCCTTACTGACAATTATAAGATGCTCAACAATTGTATGGAAATGTACATATAGTAATTATTGATAGCCAATATATTGTATATATGTAAAATAATTTGCTTCCAAAATATTTGAGGCCTTTCAATTTCTTTTCCACCACTGAACATGTTAGCTCAACAATGAATAATATAGGCCAATTAAGTTTCAGCACTGTCGGCCGGCCATTTATGGCATATAAATCCATTCACTAGTTTTTGACATATCTATGCTGACTTTCTCAATGTTCCACAGCCAGCTCCTTCTCCACAACTTCCATGACCTACCCTAAGCAATTGTCGAAATCCCGACCAGGTGAATGTTGTGTATGCAAAGTGTAATGCGGGTGGATAGATAGAGGAAGGCAGCATGATGGTCATCATGCATCTGGGTTCTTATCGCTCATTGACTGCTTATTCTATCATGTATATAACATCACTAACATAAATGTGGTAGTCAATTTCTTCTGTAACTTAGTGTTTGCTTTCTTACATACCAGTACCCGGCAAGCCATTATAAAGTTCATTGGTCATCTATCAACTTGAGTTGCAGCCTAGAACTTTGACATGGCCCAGATAACCCTTGTACATACACAGACGAATTATCATGTCTCACAAATTGGTCAATGAAATCATCAAAATGCTAACAGATAGCAAAATAGGTACTTGTAATCCAGTTCAAGGAGATACTTCATCAGAAATCATAATTTGCCTATCTATTCCTTCAGCAGTGTGGGTGACTTTGCCATTTCATCGTCATAGTCTAATGTCCATGTGGTAGATAGCTGGGGAGGCAACATGGAGATGAAATAATTAAAGAGTTAAACAGGTGTTGCATTCTTGATTGGTTATGAATTGGGTATTATATTACTTGGGAGAGACATTATCAATCGCTGAGTGTGTGGGTTTCCAGACCCTTGGGCCATATGAGTACTGCCTGGTTGACAAGTCCCTTATGCCATTTGCAACTTTCGGGTGATGCTATTCAGAGGCTACTGATGTTCGCAAAATGTTGCCACTGCAGATGCAGCTGGAACACCATGCATATGCGGCTAAGCAACTGCTGCAATGTTCAATCCTGCCATTCTGAACGTCAAATCTTCCTCACAGAAGTAGTTGGCAGCATCCCCACATCCCAGTAGCATCAGTTCATTAAGCTTGAGTACCATCGGCCATAACCTCCCAGTGTGCGGACGTAACATTTTGGAAATTGTGCCTATTACCCAGCGGTGTTTATAGTCTTTGCTCAGCGTGTTCACATCAGTATCATGGTCATCATGTTACTCATCATTCTTATCCTCCGCATTCTTGGAATTTGCAAGATCACTCAGATTGTCCCAGATAGCATTTAGTACCTCCCCAGATGACATTTTGGGCTTTCTGGTTGTCAACCCTGCCTTTTCAGCAGTTTTCATATCTTCCTCCACTTGCCCAATTGCTGTCGCTGCTTCTTCAACTATCTCTCTTGCCACTTCAGTTTCAATATACACATAATTCTCGATTTATTATGCTTTCCATTCATTGCACCAACTGTGGGTTTATTGTCTTTGCGCCGCCGTAATCTTTATTTTGGATTGTGACATGCAGAATGCTCTTTTGCCTCGGACCCTGTCTGCTTCTAAGCAACTTTTGCCTTCAATTCCTTGATGATGTCAATGAGTGGATCACATTTTCAAGTTGCCATATACTTTCCCACTGGAAATGATAACCTCTTCTTCTTCAGAGCATTGACCATTGTATTTTGCATTGTCTTTGTTGTTGCGTGAGTGCTGGATGTTGCAAAATATGGACCACATGGGAGCAAGCTATGGCATTTATGTTAAGCTTTGTATGGTGATCAACTTGAATAAAGCACAATGTGTGTTTTGATCTTCACTGCATTGGGGATAGTAATTCTATCAGTACAGCATGTCTTGATTTTTAGCTACAATTTCAGGCAAGATGCTGGGGATGTCTGGAGACAAGCACCACCAGATGTCCTTTCTGTCGAAGAATTTCCTGTTGATCTTTCAGAAATGTGAGATGTTGGGTGATATTCCCAGCTATTAAACCCTGCAAACAGATAGTCAAGATCGGGAAGAGTTAGTGCAAATTGAGGGATCGCTCGTAATACATGCAACCTGCAGCTATATGCAGTAGGATTTAACTTGAGTACTATGTGCAAGTTGGCGATTACTCATTCCATTTGGACATTACTCTGACTATATATTCCTCATGACTTCCCATATCTCTTCGTTATCATCTTCCTTTCATTTCCCACACCAGACAACTATGGCTCCAGGCACGCCTTCGCAAGGTGCAAGTGCATTGTAATGGAGCCAACCGACAGGCCCTTCATCAAATGGACCACCCCCTCGGACACAACAATAATGCAGACAGCTGTTAGTCCACCATGACCCAGCCAATGCAGCCATCGAAAATATGAACCTGGACACACATTTACAAATGGCTTGGAATATCAGATGCAGCAGAAATAAGAATTAGCAAGAATAGGAAGCAGCAGGAATAAGATGCAGCAAAAATAAGACACAGCAAGAATAGGAAGCACCAAGAATAGGCAGAAGTAAGAATAAGTAGCAGCATGCAATTGTATGTGAGTAAAACCATATCAAGGTAGATAGCAGTCAACTGACCATACAATGAACAGTTAGTATACAAAGAGAACTACATGACCCAGTTATCCCTGGCCGGAATGGGAAACCTTGCTGGTCGAGAATGGAATCTGTCCACACAGTCTGTGATATCATACATTATGACACCTTCAATGGTGGGATATTTCCACAGGAATCAGATGATAAGCATCTCCGAGAGTAGATAAACCAGATTCTAAATGCCTTAGAGGTGGCTATGAATGCAAATATGGTTAAGATAAAGACTGAATTTCGCTTTAGCAGCCTGAACTAATTTCTTCTGGGTATTCAACAGGTCTGCTCCCATGGCAAGGCAATGAGGTCAGGTACAGCAACAACAGTCTGACATGTAGCTTGCCTTGAGTATAGCCAAAATGGCAAAAGGAGGGTTCTTGCATGCTACAGAAGATAAAATGTAATCCGGGATCAAGAAACCTCGAGCCGAAGTCCAACAAGAGTGGAACTGAGTGGTTTAGTCTGCTGGGTGTAAAATAGTCAAGGCAATGATAGAAAGATACCCTGCTATTGTTTGTGAAAATCAAACAGATGGCTGCCTTCCTTGATACAATGACACAGCAATGAGTACGCAGCCACACTGGATGCGCAAAGGAATGTTAGCACCTCCAACTGGCCAATGCTGACAGCCAACACCAGAACAAACACCACATCCACCCGGAATGTCACCTGCACCATGCTGTGACTTTGAGGGAGGTCAAAGTACCCAAATGGAAGATGTGCTACCCTGATATCTGTATATTTAAACTCGGCTTTCCACTGCTCATGTTTTCCATCTGGATGCACATGCCAAGGATAGCAAGCACAATAATCAGTTTATTCGAGATTGGTGACCAATAATGTAACATCCATCAGTTTTTATACTATCTGCTGCATGACAATGCTGCTGACAGAAATTTTGCTGACCTGAGCAGCCCAAAGAATAAAGTTGCAAGTGAAGACAAGTTTTAATAGAGAGGAATTGTACTTTTGAATGTATTATTATCTTCAATCAGCAGACACTTTACAGTGTATTTTAAAGAATATATTAATCTGTACTATTAGATAGTGTTAGCAACGGTTCCGTTTTCGGACCGTTTCTAATATAGTGGTTCCAACAAAACCCGGCCCCAGCCGGTTTGGTCCGGGTTTGTACCAAACGGTTCCCTCAATTAAGTCCATGAATATTCATCATATAATTTAGCATTTGGTATATGAAATATGCAGCTTTGGATGGCGTATCTTTTGGTTGTCTCCGATTTTTGATATCTTCAAAACTCAGCAAGCTGCTTTGAAATTATTGCCATTTTCGGCCCAAAAAACGAGGTTTTTGGGCTACCGCTTGCTGAGAATTGAAGATATCGAAAATCGGAGACGGCCAAAAGATGCGCCGTAGAAAGCTACATATTTTATGTACCAAACACTGAACGCTCAGATTAATATTTGTAGCCATAATGCAATGGTGCACTTAAAAAATCGTCGACTTTTGATGGGGTAAGGCCATTGCCATGCAGACCTATAAAACCGGCCGGGTCCAAAACTGGAACCGTTGCTAACACTACTATTAGTAAATAGTGTAGTGATAAAGGAGTAAAAACATGAAAATGATAGAATGGCTGGCACAACACCATTAATGGCATACTATGCAAAGCAGAATGGTTCTATATTGCAGATACTCCGGTGGCAAAATATGTGTCCACAGAACATTAAAGATTGTTCATGTTATAAGTTAGGTTAGTAAACAGTAATTTGGTCATTGTTATATGTAATCAAAGTATTAGTCGCCTGGACAGGCAAAACAGAAAGTGACATGCTCCCTGTCGCATCTTCAAACTCTGTGTCACCGTAGTGTCAACAACTTTTGGTTTTGCATTTTGGGCAATCAAAGTGGCACTTGATTGCAGACATCTATAAACCAGGTGTTGGTGGCATTTATAGGCAAATAGGCAAGTGATATTCCCGCGACATCCTCTTAGACACTAACTACTTATTTCATTCTCAATGTATCATCTATCTGTTCATGAGTGTTTTATACAATAAAAACAATCAAAACTTTGTATATTGACAATTACAGCCACAATGGGAATTGATTAACCATGATGCAAGGCCAAAAATCATTGACCCTTCATATGTCCCCATTTTCTGGAAACAGTAGCCATGCTATTGCAATCATTTCTGTCCATTAAAATGGCCAATGAATTCAATACCCATTATGGCGACCAATTCTCGGATTAATTACCATACTTACCACACCAGGACGTATTGACGCTCTGTTGATGCTCATTTCCAGAATGTGGCAGGGAGTGTGGTGTGTACTCTCTTGCCCATAAAGGCGGCCAATACCTTATTCATGAATGTCAGAAACGAATCACCAATCAGGTTATCTAAGATGGAAGTCCAAAAATTGTTGACGCTCTGTTCACACTCATTCTCCAGGTGGGGCCGAGAGCATATCTCTTTTCTTTTTGTTTCCAATGCCAGCAACTATATAAAAAAAAGACAATGATGTACCAAACTCAATATTTTGCGACTAACAGTAGGATATCTGAATGCACCCATACATAGGAAAACCCCAAAAGCAGAACGGAAGATTTACACAGACCAGTCAAGTCGTACCCTGCAAAACTTCCAGGTCTCTGGGGACAGATCTGTCAATCACCCACTAAGAGGCTGTGGGTTGGGTTCAAGGATGGGTCTGGGTCTTATTCGAAATGTTTTTGTAATCCGCTCACAGATAGCAGGCTGCTCAGCAGGACCTGTTGGTTACACTATCACAGACACTGAAAGAGCATGCTGCGATCCATTACAAATCAATGTGTTTTGTTTCCAATATTGCACCCCACTGACTGAGTCTTCTGCACAGTCACTGGAAACTGACTGAGCTAGTCATTTGCATTTTTCCACCATGCGTCACAGTATTCAATAATCAGATCACACTCTCAGTATGTTACTTAAAATTGTGGAGCCATTTGTGTTAGTGTACTGCAGGAGTTTCACAGTACTCGTCCAGATCTTCATCATTTTGACAGATTCTTGAACAGTTTCCTGGATTTCATGATTATTCTGAAGTATTGAATCCCTTGAGGCACCAATTATACACAAGCTTGCACAACTCCCACAACAGAATAAAGTCACCCAGAGGAAACTCTCATCAGAATTCTATATATCACTGCAATGAATACTTCAAGCAATAAATGGAATAATCTACATGTAAACCAAATTGAAAGCCTTCAAGTCAATGGTGTTACTTAAGTACCACTGCATGCTTTCTGGCTGTGGTATCAGTGGAAGAAAATGTACAGCATGTTAGATTGTGCTTATACAGACAAGATAACAGGTTCTGATGCCGCAATAATCCTTACAACAGTTGCTTCCATCTTGCAATAGTTCCATCGGAGGTTGATGTCTCTCCGCCACCATCACCATACCAGGAGTCTGATGTATCGGCACTGTGTCAAATGTCTTAACCAAGGCAAGATGCCCTTTAACGCTGGACTCAGCATTCTCGATAATGAAAAGACACTTCAACCATAAACCAAGTCATCCAGCATTCATCTGAGCGTGGCCATCCGGACTCATCCCTATCGAGGAAAGCATTGTATCACTTCATGGTGGCAGATGTTGTCTCCACCTTGTAGACCCAGTGCAATGAGCCCTGTGAATTGCCAGCTGATTACACTGAGGGGCCATCACCGGAAGTGCTAATTTATTGTATGGACTGTGTTTTGCATGGTTGACACCACCATGTCAAATCCAGATTTTGATTGACATAATCTGTAAAGTCAGCAAATGTCTTCAAATGTGAACCAATATGAATCTGGAGATTCCTGTGTGGCATTGCAAACCACTTTGCCATGTCATCACGGATCTTGATTTCTGGTCGCAGGCGTTTCATCATTCACTGCAAGGGTGAATTGGTGAAATGAATTTCATTGTCATGAAATGGGTTTGCCGCATTTTGTTACGGGGGTAACAACACCTCTTGACAATATACTTAGTAACTTGTATATGTACTTAGATGCGTACGACCGTAGATCCTATTCCTTATAATGAGTCGTCAGACGATTCCGTGGAACTAGTCTCCTCTGAACTGACTTCCTTAACAGTAGGTTGCTGTTGATTATTCTTTGGGTATTCCTGACTATTGGGGAACAACGCTGATCCCGTATCTAGCTTAATCGGCCTCCTGCAATCGGCTACCCTATGGGAACCTTTTCGAGCTAAGGGCCAAGCACAACGGAGGCACTCGCCTTCTCTTTTCCTTCTTCGGATCTCTGCTTCGTCAATGCCCTCAGTCTTCGGGTGACTTATCTTTGGATTAGATCGGTTCCTATTGACTCGATCCTTCTTCCGCAATTGTTTCTTGGAGATGGGCGTTGGATTAATTAATCCAGTAAGAGTTCTTCCCGTAGCTTTAAGGGCGGCGATTTTTCGTAGCCGTCTTGAATCCCTTAGATATTCTTCACACTCTTTGAGTGTCGTATCGATTCGTTGATCCTCCTCAAGATCCCTAGGAGTGGACGATACTTCTCTAGGAACTTTAACCTCTTGGGGTACTGAACTTTTCTTTTCCGTAGCAATCCGTCGTTCGGGAATAAAATCTTGCTCAGGTAAAGGTTCCGCAGTATCGACGGTTCTTCCGTTCAGGTTATCGATATATATGACTAATCCTTTCTCTAATCCGATAAGGGATACAAGCCACCAAATGCACTGGGCCACGAAGATTTGTTGTGTTCTTCTGGCGTAGGAGATGATCTTCTCCAAGGCGTATATGATGACGTCGTTATCGTTCTCAAAGGTAATCGTCATACGAATCTACTGGCTGCCGTAAGGTGCGGGGCTGCCGCTACACAAAGCTAATAGATTCAAGGTATAGATATAATAGATATAGGTATCATAAAAACGCAATAATAAATAAGGATATTTCTCCGCTGGTAGGTATCGTTTTCTCTCTAGCTGTTCGAGCTTGTCTTCTTCATTGTCGGAACAATGTGATCTCTTTATAGCCAGTGC